>Ga0315901_10001555_pt1 | contig 33253 bp, 31 predicted proteins | sample LakEriMetagenome_10_FD_203761 | JGI IMG/M metagenome (GOLD analysis project Ga0315901, IMG submission 203761) | Freshwater fungal communities from buoy surface, Lake Erie, Ohio, United States - Buoy 2 MA116 | ecosystem: Environmental > Aquatic > Freshwater > Lake | place: USA: Lake Erie, Ohio...
ACATGGAATTGGAAGCCAGGTAAATATGCAGCTTGGGATGGAATATTTTTGGGATATAGTATGGATAGAGATTTACCTGACCAATCATCCATATTTAAAAATATTGTTATAGAAGAAAATAATATTAATGTATCACCGGCTAATTTGCTTAAGAATCTAGGCGGATGGTGGCCAATGAGTAGGACTTATGGTAATCCAGTTCCAATTGGACCAGTACCAAATGAACCTGTAATAGGAGAAATTAAATTGGTTAATAATACTAATGCGTATACTCCTGAACCAGAAGTCAAACAAAAAACGGTAACTGAAAGAATTAAAAATATCTTTAAATGCAAATAATTTAGTTGTTTTTAATTTTTGTTGATATATATTCACATAATATGATTTCACAATCACAACCAAGTCAAGCCAGTCAACTCCCATCCGGAAGTTGATGATGAGGTTGTTTGCTGTTAGGATTCAACCCGTCACTCTAAAAAAAGAATGACGGGTTTTTGATTTTAGTGGTTGACAATTTGAAGAGGTGTGGTAAAGTGAATACATAATAAGAACGGGGTTGAAACTCTATCTGGTGTCCCCAACGTAAGTTAAAACACTTGATCGGTCACTGGGTGTTATGTTTAGTGCAGAACCCAACTGGCGATAATTGGAAATAAGTAATTAACGATTTTTAAATGGGCGGTTAGCTCAGTGGAAGAGCAGGACCTTTACACGGTCAAGGCCAGAGGTTCAAATCCTTTACCGCCTACCATTTTAATCGGAATGTAGCTCAGTTTGGCTAGAGCGCTTGCTTTGGGAGCAAGATGTCGTAGGTTCAAATCCTATCATTCCGACCATTTTATTGGGCATATGACGTAATTGGCAGCCGTGCGAGTCTTAGAAGCTCGTGGAGAAATCCGTGGGGGTTCAAGTCCCTCTATGCCCACCAATTTTTTATGGATGATAGGCAGATATAAGCTGGCTGCACTAGTCTTGAAAACTAGGTCCGTCTAAAAAACGGAGGTCCGGGCAGTACGGACATCATCCGCCATTTTAATACAACTCCACTTGACAATGGAACCGAAGACTGATAATATCGTCTCTTGAAGAAATCGGAGTTTGTCAAAAGATTTATGGAGGTGACGTAGATAGTCAGGTTTCTACAGCAGTTTGCTAAACTGCCGTGGTCTAAAAGCCACTGAGGGGGCAGCACCCTTCGCCTCCGCCATTTGCGGGTATAGCTTAGTGGTAAAGCGCCAGTCTTCCAAACTGGCAAGGTGAGTTCGATTCTCACTACCCGCTCCAATTTAAATTTAATTGCCTGATGGTGTAATGGTAGCACCGAACTCTTTGAAAGTTCTTGTATTGGTTCAAATCCAGTTCAGGCAACCAATTTAATCGGAATGTAATGTCAATAGTAGACGGCCTGGTTTGGAGCTAGGAGGTTGCAGGTGCGAGTCCTGTCATTCCGACCATTTTGATTTTTAGTTTGACAAACACTATATATTGGTGTAAGATTTTTAAATGGGCTGTTAGTGATAGTGGTAGCACGGGAGCTTTGCAAGCTTTAGGGAAGAGTTCGATTCTCTTACGGTCCACCATTTTAAAGCGGGTATGATGTAGTGGTAGCCTTCGACCTTGCCAAGGTTGATGTGAGGGTTCGATTCCCTCTACCCGCTCCACTTTTAGAAAAGTTCTTATATATTTATAAGAATGGAAACAAATAAGAAACTAAACGACTTAAAAAATAAATTGAGTCAATTACAAGATGAGTTAGAAACAAAAGATAATAATCCAATTGAATCTAATAGAATTCGTCGTGAAATATCAATTCTTATTAAAGATATTAAAAGAGAAGAATTAAACCAACCTGTTTCAGTTGAAAGAGGCAAAGAATTATTTGCTAATATGAGACGAGAACTTGGTTTGGATGAAACAATATCTTATAGACAATTTTTTGATCTTTAACATTTTATGGGCATATACTGGTCTCGATTTAAGATATTTGACTAGTTAGGCGTGTAGAGGATGATAGTTGGCCTCTTAAAACTTCTATCGAAACATTAACTGCTGAAGATAATGTAATTAGCTATAACTTCACCTCCCGTGATGCAGTAGCATTGGCAGCCTAATCGGCCGCACATTCAATATAATGATGTCTGATAATTATGTTGGGTGTAAAATATCAGGCTATATCAACAATTTGATTTGCATTGTTGATTGAGTATTTTGTAAATCTTTAGAACAATTAGTTTTGACATTTAATATAATTGTTCTTAACAACTAAAAAATGTATACACACGTAGGCTGATTATGATAGTGTTTTAAAGACAAGGGTTCGACTCCCTTTATGTCCACCAATTTCGGTGATAAACAAAAACAAATAGTAAAAAATAGTATATGACAAAACAAGAAGCAGAAAAGAAGGTATATGAGTTGACGGAAAAGTTAATCTTTGTAAAGAAAGATTTCAAGGATGTAGCTGCTGGTTATAAAGATAAGATGAAGGAAATTGAAAGTGAAATCAAAGCTATTGTTGAGGAAACTAGTGCGATTCCATTAGCATCGTCAAAAGATATTGATGGTGACGGTGATGATGAATGATTTAATTTATGACTGGTTATCATAAATTTGTACAGTAAAACCAAATAATAACAATTAAACTATATAGTTAATATGTCTAAAAAGACTAATAAAAAAGAAAACGGTACCGAAAATAATGTAACTACAGAACAGAAATTTTATGTTGTTACACGAAGTGGGTTGAGAGTAAGTGAGTTAGTATATGCTAATAAGAATGATGCTAAGACTGAATTTGATCATTGGTCTGGTATTGTAAAAAAATGGCCGGATGGCACTAGAATTGAGTTAGTTGAGTACAACGAAACTCGTCATAAAGTGTCATAATTTAATAAAATAGTAAATTGATGTAACGCTATTAAAATAACTTTAATAGCGTTTTTTGTTTTTTGTAACAATGTTTTTGATATTTATATCTGTATGCCAAAAGCATCCAAACATAAATTATACTCGTTACCTTCTAATTTCAATGAAATGAATAAGTTCATTGAAGTCAATAAAATTCAAATGATGGAACATATTGTTGCATCAATAGAATATGCAATTGATAAAAAGTTAAGTTTTGTTGAAATATTTAGTTTTAAGAATTCTGACTTTGTTGTTACATTACCAAAGAATCAATTCAAAGAAAATTTGGATAATGTTTACAATTACTATATTGAAAAGGAACAATATGAGTTATGTATAAGGGTTAAAACGGTTGAGAACAAATTAAATTCTATCTTAAATAAGATTACTCATGAAAAAAAAGAAAAACCTTCAAAAAAGCAAAAATGATAGTTCAAACAATAATAACAATGTTGAATATCAAAATAATGAACCCAAAAATGATACAAGTCCTATCGTCTATCAAAGAACAAAATTAAAACATGAGTTATCAATATTTGAAAGAGAATTAACAGAAAAACAAAAAGAATTTTTAAATATAGCTTTAAACAAAGATACCAAAATGGTATTTGTTAGTGGTCCTGCAGGTTCTAGTAAAACATATATCACTATATATTCCGCATTAAAATTATTAAGTCAAAAGAAAGTAAGTGATTTACTTTATATTAGAAGTGCGGTAGAAAGTGCTGATAGTAAAATCGGATTTTTGCCAGGTGAAGCAGATGAAAAAATGGCACCTTATATTCAACCTTTGTTGGAAAAATTAGCAGAACTATTACCAAAACGAGACATTGAAATTTTACAAAAAGAAAATCGTTTGGATAGTATTCCACTTGGATTTTTGAGAGGATTGAATTGGAATGCTAAGTGTATTGTTGCTGATGAAGCACAAAACATGACTGTAAAAGAATTGACTACATTGATTACAAGAGTAGGTGAATTCAGTAAAGTCTTTATATTGGGTGATCCTGATCAAAGTGATATTAATGGCAAAAGTGGTTTTATGAAGATAATGAGTGCTTTTGACGATGATGAAAGTAAAGAAAATGGTATTTATACATTTAAATTTACGGAAGAAGACATTGTTAGAAGTACTTTGGTAAAATATATTGTTAAAAAATTAAAAAATGTCAAAACATAATGATATATATATCTATTAAAGATATATGTCCAATAGTAAGATAATTACTGAATTAGCAGCTTATACTGATTCACAAGTTCAATCCAATGACTTGTTGTTTATTACAGATATTGCTGCGCAAGAAACCAAAAAGATTACATCAATAGATCTTGCGGACTATGTATTTAATGCAAAGTCCGCATCTATTTTTAACGGTAATTATACTGGCAGTTTTACTGGTTCATTTACTGGCAGTTTATTAGGAACAAGCAGTTGGGCAACAAATGCTTTAACTGCAGCTTATGCTGCAAGTGGTGGTGGATCTGGTGAATCAAATACTGCATCAAATACAGGTTCATATGGATATGGACTATATTCGGATAAAGTAGGAGTAGATTTAAGATTTAAAAAAATTACGGGTGGAGACAATGTAATTATTGGTTTAGATACCGGTGATAATAATGTTGTAAAAATATCTGCAATAAGTACATTAACATCTCCGGGTGGTGCAATTGGAAATGTACAATTTAATTCCCTTGCAGGAACATTTGGCGGAAATTCAAATCTTTCGTGGGATACAACCAATAATAATAAATTAACAGTAGTTGGAAATGTATCTTCTACAACATTTAGTTCTAGCGTAACAAATGCAGTTGGTTATTTTGGTACTGCAAGTTTTTCTGTTTCATCTTCTAATGCGAGATCTGCAAGTTTTGCTACATCTGCGAGTTTTGTTACATCTGCAAGTTTTGCTGTTACTGCAAGTTATATTAGTTCAATATCATTATCAGAATTTCCATCATCTACATTTTCTAATACTATTAGTTCAAACACAGTAGGACAGTTCTTAGCTGGTGCAAATGAAGGTGGTGTAGGTACATATTGTTATGCTGTAGCACATGGATTTGGTGTAACGCCATCATTAATAAGGGCTACATTATATTGTAATAGTAGTGATTCAGTCGTAGGATATGTAGCTGGTGATGAAGTTGATGTAAATAGTGCTGAAATAGATGTTAATGATTCTAATTTATTTGCTGCGTGGACTAATTCAACTTATGCGGGTGTGTCCTTAACCATTAACAATTCAGGCGGAAATTTCTATATACCAAATAAAACTGGTGGTGGATGGAACTTAGTTAATACAACTAAATGGAATTATAGGATTAGAGTTTGGAAATAATTAATTAAATATATAATATGCCAACAACAAGTATAAAAATTAGTCAATTAGATCCTATTGCCAGTTTAACTGGTAGTGATTTTTTTCCAATTGATCAAAGCAGTTCTATAAAAACTTATAGAGCTAGTTTGACACAATTACAAGATTTATTTTCCACAGGAAGTTTTACAGGATCTTTAACTGGCAGAATTACAGGAACAGGCACATCACCTCAATTTGTAGGAACAAGTAGTTGGGCAATCAGTTCTAGTAGATCCATTAGTTCATCATATTCAGATTTTTCCAATAGTAGTAGTTACGCATTAAGTTCATCAAACGCATTAACTGCGAGTTATGCTTTAAATTCAAATGCTGGAGATTTATCTGGTGTGGGTTCATTAAATTTCATTCCAATATGGTCTGGGTCTAATAAAACTCTCGGAATATCAAATATTTATTATGGAACTCCTCTTGTTGGATATCCAGGATATGTTTCCACGGAAAATTTTTATATTCAAAAAGATACTCCGATTTTATATGTTACTGGTTCAGGTCAAGGCAGTGTACAAGTAATTTCATCTTATAATTCTGCACTTAAATTAGGAAGTGCTACTACATCTTCAGATGCGCACGTGTTTGTAGTTGGCGCAGATGGTGGTATGCCAGGTACAGATAATAGAGGATTATTTGATTGGTCAAGTTATAGCGGTTCTAATAATTTAGCATCAAGACAAGGAAATGATCCTACTGGTGATGGACAAACTAGATTGCTTCGTATTAAATCAAATGGTTGGTATTTTTGGCCATTATATGGTGTTCAAAGTATTTCAAGAGATGGTACTTTTAATATAGGCGTTGATTCTGGCACTGAAAATCATGATACTAGATTAAAGATATTTGTTTTTAGTGGTAGTAGTGTAAGTAATCCTGTAGTAAATCACATTAGAAAAGCAATTGAAGTAACATATGGTAGTGGGTCAGAAGCAACAACTTTTTGTGTAAGTAGTAGTGGACAAGTATATTCTACTGGATATAATGTAATTAGCAGTTCAAATTTTGCATATACAAGTTCACTTACATCCGGAAGTTTTGCAGTATTAGAAAATAACGGTGCTATGTATTTATTTGCTAGAAGTGCGAATGGTACATTGAGGTCCGCAAGTTTAGCATAAAATGAGTTATAAAATATTTGTTCAAATAGCGAGTTATAGAGATCCCGAATTAATTCCGACTGTTTTGGATTTGGTTGAAAAAGCTAAGAATCCAGAATCATTGAGAATTTTTGTTGCTTGGCAACATGACGACAACGAAACATTAGAACCCATCAAACATTTAATTGAATATATTGACATTCCATATGTTGAAAGTAAAGGTGTATGTTGGGCTAGAAATTTAATTCAACAAAAATATAACGGTGAAGAATATACACTTCAATTGGATTCACATCATAGATTTATCCAAAATTGGGATGAACAATTGATTGAAATGTATAATCAATGTAAAGAAATGGGAAGTGATAAACCATTGATCACTGGTTATTTGCCACATTATGATCCGGATAAAGAAGAATTTTTACAAGAAGTTTGGAAAATGAATTTGGAAAAATTCATGGATGAAGGTCCAATGTTTTTTATTCCTGAACCATTAACCGAAACATATGATAATCCAATACCGTCAAGATTTTACAGCGGACATTTTGCTTTTACAGACGGTGAATTTAGTAGATTAGTGCAACATGATTCCAATTATTATTTTTATGGTGAAGAAACTAATATTGGTGTAAGAGCGTATACACATGGATATGATTTATATCATCCAAATAAAATTATTGCATGGCATTATTATACAAGAGAAAAAAGACCAAAACATTGGGATGATCATATTATAGAAGGAAGTGATTGGAGTAAATTAGATAATGATTCTACAAATAGACATAAGAAATTATTTGGTATGGATGGTTTTGACAAATTGATTGATTCAATTTATAATTTTGGAAATGTAAGAACGATTGAAGATTACGAAACATATGCTGGTATACGATTTAAAGATCGTTATATAAGTGAATATACACAAAATAATTTTTTGCCACCCAATCCAATTTAATAATTTTTTTGAATTTTTCTTAAAAAGTTAATATATATAAGTTAGATGACTAAAACAGTTATCCTTGTATGTCCCAAAAAGAATACATGAAAATGGGTCTATAATAGACCATTTAAGAAAGGAAAAATATATATGTCAGTAGTAAAATATCAAAATAATCCGTTATTTCGTGCAGTTCATCGTGATGAGTTTTTAACTCCATTTGATCAAATTTTTGATGAATTTTTCAAAGCAAATGCCCCTAATTTTAGTCAAGATTTTGGCGCAGACTTTTTTGAAAAAGGTTCATATCCAAGAGTAGATGTCGTTGATTACAGTGATAAAGTAGTTATAGAAGCTGAAGTTCCAGGTTTAAGTAAACAAGATGTAAATGTTGAAGTGGAACAAAATGTACTTACTGTAAGTGGTGGAAAAAGTAAAAATGTTACAGATTCACAAGGTGGAAAATATATTAGAAGAGAATTAAAGCGTTCTAGTTTTCGTAGATCATTTACTTTAGGAGATAATATTGAAAAAGATACAGTATCTGCTACATTTGAAAACGGTATTCTTTTAATTACATTAAATAAAGTAAAACCTGCGGTTCCAGAAGTAAGAAAAGTTACGATTAAATAATTAGTTATATATTTATTATATACCCTCTATTGTTATAAACGGTAGAGGGTTTTTTCTTTTTTGACTATATATACAGTATGAAAACACAATTCACTTTTGAAAGAATCGTAGGCTTATCTTCGTTATTTATAGCGAGTTGTGCTGCATTTTTTAGTATAATTGGTATTGGTATGTTGTTTAGTGGATCTGCTATAGCATCAATGATTATGGCTAGTTCACTTGAAATTGGTAAATTAGTAGCTACTACATTTTTATATAGATACTGGAAAAGATCACAATTGTTATTGAAAACATATCTTATTTTAGCAGTTGTAGCATTGATGTTCATTACATCACTTGGTATTTTTGGTTATTTGACATCTGCATATCAACAATCTGCGATTGAAAATAAATTGAGTGAAGAAAAGATTGTTTACATACAAGATCAGAAAAAAATGTATAGTGATAAGATAAGTGATGCTAAGAAAAGAATAGAAAACATTACTAAATTAAGAGTAAGTCAAGAAAATAGATTAAATGAAAGTATAACCAATGTTATCATAAGTCGTAATCCAATTCAATTGGCACAAATACAACAATCTACAAAAGAATTTATTGATAAGAGTGAAAAAGATATAGATGTAGAAAATAATAAAATTCAATCTACCGTTGACGAAATACAAAAATTAGACAAACAAATATCAGACATCAAGATAAAAAGTGGTGGTCAAAAGGATTTACAAACATTTAAATTCGTAGCAGATGAATTTGGTGTGGATATTAATAAAGTAGTAAAGTGGTTTATTATTTGTCTTATATCAGTATTTGACCCACTTGCAATTTGTTTATTATTGGCTTATAATACAACATTAGGAGATGCAATTTATGTTAAACCTATTGTTAAAACAGAAGAAACTCCAGAAAAAGAACCAACTTTAGAAGAAATAGTTGAACAAGCAAAAGAAGAAGCTACACAAGAAGTTAAAGATGGACAGATAATAAAAGAAATTATCAGAGAAGTTCCTGTACATATTGAAAAAGAAGTGATTAGAGAAGTACCTATTGAAAAAGAAGTAATAAAAGAAGTAGTAGTTGATAATAGTTATAAACCAAATCATTTCAGTTTTTAAATTAAAATTAATTAAATAGTAATAATTATTTGATTTTAGAAATTTTTACGATATATTTAATTATCAGTTTACTATTAAAATATTATGGATGAATTTGATATAAAAGAAGTATTGGATATTCTCAAAGAAGCAGAAAAAACCCAAGATTGGGATTTAGTGAATGAAGCAATATCATTTATGGAAGAATATCTTGATAATGGTGACGGTTCGGATTATGATTGATTTATGTTAACACTAATAATAATACTCACAGTAGTATTGACGGTTTCAATATGCGCAAACATTTATTTTTTTATTAAAATGAATGATTTATTGGATGTAATCGAAACAATGCAACAATGGAATGTTCAATACAAAAATTTGGTTGAAAATACATATCGTAAATTAAAAGAAATTGACGATAAACAAATTTTTGAAAAAGATGACGATGTTGGTTTTGTTTTTTCGGAGATAGTAAAATTGATTGAACTTGTCAAAGAAAAATCTAAATGAAAAAATCCAAGAAAAAAATAAAGGTTTTAAAAAAAAGAGATGTTAAGAAAAAAGTTGTAAAAAGTCTTAATAAAAAAATCTCAGTAAAGTCAACTAAACAAAAAAAGAAAATGGTTATAAACAAAGTTAAAAAACAGAAAAAAGTTATTCCTGTTAAAAAGGAAAAAAATATTAGGAAACAAACACCTAAAATTATCATTGAAGAACCTTATGTAGAACCAGAATCTCCTAAGAAGAAATCTACGGAAAAGATGTACTTTACTAAAGATACAGAAATGTATATTATTAAATACAATAGAGAAGAAGATCAAAATATTAGGAATCATATTTACGAAACTCATATTAAGAATGCATTTGAAAAGTTGGTAGAAAATGTATTCAACACATTCAAATTTACATATTTTGATAATAGTCCAATTGAAATTCAAAAAGAAACTGTTGCGCATTTAGTTTCTAACATGAATAAATTTGAAGAAGGTAAAGGAAAAGCATTCAGTTATTTTAGTATAGTTGCTAAAAACTATCTCATTTTTCATAATAACGGTAATTATAAAAAATACAATCAACATGTAAACATTGCAGATACTCCAAGTGAATCTTCAGTGTGTTTACAGACAGTTGATGCACATCATAAAGATGTAGAAACCAATGAATTTCTTAAGTTGATGGTTGATTATTGGGAAAGAAATGTTGGTCGTATTTTTACTAAACAAAGAGATTTAAATATTGCTAATGCAGTAATAGAATTGTTTAGAAACTGTGATAGAATTGATGCATTTAATAAAAAAGCATTGTATCTCTATATTAGAGAAATTTCGTCATGTAAGACACAACAAATTACCAAAGTAATAAATAAAATGAAGAGTTACCAAAAAGTAATTGCTCAATCTTATTTAGATAGAGGTAAATTAAATTGATAGTGTAATTATTCAAATCCATATCTATTTATAGGTATGGATTTAGATTTTGAATTGTATAAAGGTAAGAAATATTCAAACTTACTTAAGGATGTAGTAATCAATTCTGAACAGAAAAAAGACCAAATTGATATTTTGGTATCTGATCTCAGAAGTATGATTAAAACACCAAATGATGCTATTGTCATCGTTCCTCTTATAAAAGATTACTTGGATGTAAGTGTGAGAAACGATGAACAATTAGTTAAATTAGCTGCAATAGTACAAAGATTGGTAAGTAACGATAATAAAGGGGCAGAAGAAGTAGGTGGATTATCAGAAGAAGAAAGACAACAATTAATGGCTGAAGTAGGAAAGATTACAGAAACGATGAATACACCAATTGAAATAAAGAAATAATATGCCATATTTTAATATAAAATCTTCTCCTATTAGTTTTGGACAGTTAAATAACATTGGTTTGTCGGTTGGAAATCAAACAACTACAACCTCTGCGAATGAATTTTATGAATTGGAACCAGCAATTGTGTTGGATGTAATTTTGGATGAAACACATTCCGAAATAGTAAATAAAAGACATTTGGTGGATATTAGAAATATACCAGCAAACTATAAAAATGAATTGCCTAATCAAAAAGATATAGATTACAGTTATATAGGTGCTTGTAGAGTAAGATTATGTTTTTCACAACAAGGATTGGAAAAAGAAAAGTTGTCATGGGCATTTCCAATGGAATCTACTGGTATAGTAGAATATCCATTATTAAATGAAGTAGTAATTGTTGTAAAGTATTTGGATAAATTATTTTATACGAGAAAATTAAATTTAAATGGATTTATTAATCAAGAATCTAATTTTCGACTTGAAAAATTTTATGGTAATAATGATGGAAATAAAGATTTAGTATCAGAAGACGGATTAAAAACCGAATCTGTCGAGGGTCCATTATCATTGAATTCATTTAAGAAAATTTCAAACAATCAAGTAAAAGGAGTACTTGGTTCATATTTCTTAGCAAATTCAAAAATTAGAAAATTGAGAAGATACGAAGGAGATACTGTTCTTGAAAGTCGTCATGGACAATCAATTCGTTTTTCTGCATATGATGATATAAGAGATAATGATAAAGGTTTTTATTCTGATTATAAAGGCGATCCCACTGTAAATAAATCAAATGAAGGTTGTGGTAACCCAATGGTTTTAATTAGAAATAGACAGAGAAAATTATCATTGGATAAACCTATATCTGATAGTTCAAAACTGCCGCCAATTCCTGCAATTATAGATTCGCAAAAAAATGTTGGTGGTTTAATTGATGAAGATATTAATCACGATGGTAGTTCTATTCACATTACATCTGGATTGACTAAATCTAAATGGAGAACAACTTGTTATAAATCTATATTTCAACAGGGAAAAGAAGAACAACCACTATTTTCACCAAAAGGTTCTACTGCATATAACTTTGATATAGAAAATTTAAAAGGCGATCAAATTGTAATTAATACAGATAGATTGATTCTAAGCAGTAGATTTGGTGAAACATTACACTTTTCAAAAGAAAGATATGGAATCGTAACTGATAGTGAATATACAGTTGATGCACATGATCAAATTGTAATGACTACCAATAATAAAACAGTATTTAATAGTCCTGCAATTTATTTGGGACAATATGGTCAAACAAATGAACCAGTATTATTAGGACAAACTACAGTAGATTGGTTATATGATTTATGTAATTGGTTACTAAATCACGTTCATTGGTATAATCATACACATCCAAAAACTGGTAATGCAAATCCAAATAAAACTCAAGAATCGGTTCAAGATAAACAATTAAAGTTTTTAAGAGACAATCTTGACAAGTTAATGAGTAGAAGAGTATTCGTTACTGGTGGTGGTTATGCGCCAGGCGCAGATGGTATAATGCCAGAAGGATTTAAAAATGCAACTGCACCAGTATCTGTAAATATAGTATCAGGTCAAGGATTGCCGGGAACATTTAAAGGAAAAGTAAGACGAGAAGGTCCAGTAGAAATTCAATATGAAGAAATTTAATTATGATTAATAAATTAAAATCATTTGTTGACATTGATCCTGCTTTATCTGGTGCTCCAACCGAAGGATCTAATGGATTGAAGTTTGTTACTGCGTTAAAATCCGATGTTTCCAGTAAAGTAGGTGGATCAATAGATAAATTTGCATCAAAAACACAACTTTCGATTGGTGATACTGCCGGTAATTTTGTTGGGGGTGCTATTGGCGGAGTAAGTAATTTTACGAAAGATGTTTTGAGTGGAGTTGATACGGGCATTTTAGGAAATGCAGCATCTAAAGTTTATGATGTTGCAGGTAATGTAGTATCAAAAGTTGATAGTGTTACGGGGGGTGTTATAGGTAAAACAACTGATATTGCAGGTAACATTTTAAATAAAGCGGAAAATATTACAGGAGGAGTAACATCAAAAGTTGGTATGGTTTCTAATACAATTACGGAAAAGACGGATGGATTAGTAAATGTATCAGATTATAGTCCTTATAATTTTGATGCCAATAATTTAAAAGATAAAAGTATAGATCGTTTTACAGGAAAAGCGACAGACAAAGTTACATCAGTTATAGGATCAACTCCGTTAGATGTAGTTGGAAAAGTAGAAAGTAAATCAATAACAGTAAACGAAAAAGTAGGAAGTGTGATTAACACCGTGTTAGATAGTAGTGTTGGTGAAAAAGTAGGTGGTTATGTAGGATCAAAAGTTGGAGAATCGGTTGGTTCTAAATTGGGAACTGCTATTGGTGGATATTTACCTACAAATAAAATTGCAAATACTATAGGATCAAACTTAGGAAGTGTTGGTTCAAGTGTTGGTAAATATGTAGGGAAAACGGCAGGAATTGAAACTCAATCTAAACTTAGACAAACAATAGGAAAACGTGTAAAAGTCGTAAAAATACCAAAGTTACCTGACCCAGCTTCAATAAATAACAAAATAAATAATACAATAGGTAATATTTAATGATAATTATATAGAGTATGAAAAGTAATGAATTAAAAGAACTAATTAGATCTGTGATTAAAGAAGAGTTGAATAAAACATTACCTACTTTAATTCCAAAAGTATTAACGGAAATATTGGCAGGCAATCAATCCAATGTAATTCAATCTAATGAACAGACAATTTTAACTAAAACTGTAGTAAAAGAATCGGTTCAAAAGCCAAAAGAAATTAAAAAGTATTCAAGTAACCCAATTTTAAATGATATTTTGAATCAAACAGTAGTTAAAATACCAAGTGAAGGTTCAATGGCTGGCCTTGATTCTTCATTTAAATCACAAACATTTGCTGGTATGCAAATGAATGAATCCGTAGAAACACCACAACCAGCTGCTCCTGTAACAGAAGAACAAGGTAAAGTGATGAATGTTCTTAATAGGGATTTTAGAAGTTTAATGAAAGCAGTAGATAAAAAGAAACAATCCGGAAGTATAGGTTCTGGAATGGTATCAATGGGATAATATGAATCCAATAGGACTAACATTACCTCTTCAAATTGGTAAAAATGGATATTTTCAACAGAGTTATGATACATTAACTCAAGTAAAATCCAACATTACTAATTTTTTAAGAACCAAAAAAGGTGAACGTAGAATGAATCCAAACTTTGGTTCTGGATTGCAAGAGTATTTATTTGAACAAAATATAGAAGAATCTCCTGATATAATAAAACAGATTATAACGGACGAAGTTAAAAATTATGTACCAGGCGTAATAGTAAATAAAGTTGATATTAACATAGCAAATCAAGAAAAAAATAAACTTACAGATAGTTATATATTATATATAAAAATACAATTTACGATTAATAATCAAACGGATACACTTAGTTTGAGAATTAGTCAAAATAATATATAATTATGGCAGACATCATACAAAAGTCTTTTAATAGTTCCCGTAGAGAAATTAAGTATCTTAATAGAGACTTTTCTTCTTTTAAAACATCTTTAATTGAATATTCAAAAACATACTTTCCAAGAACATATAAAGATTTTAGTGAAGCATCTCCTGGTATGATGTTTATTGAAATGGCATCATATATTGGAGATGTTCTTTCATATTATACAGATTATCAATTTAAAGAAAGTTTAATGCCATTTGCAGAAGAAAGAAAAAATGTTCTCGCATTAGCAAATTATCTTGGTTACAAAACAAAACCAACTAAATCTTCTACTACAAATATTGATTTATATCAATTAATTCCATCTATTAAGGATTCGAATAATAATTATATTCCGGATAATAACTACGCTCTCAAAATAAGAGAGTATATGGAAGTTTCTAATGAAAGTGGAGTAAGTTTTATTACAACCGATCCTATTGATTTTTCTCTTGATAGCAAGTTTTCTCCCAGAGAAGTTACTGTTTATTCAAGAGACAATTATGGTGTACCACAATTTTTTTTATTAAAGAAATCTGCAAAAGTTATTGCAGGTAAGATTACAACCAAATCATTTACTGTTGGAGTTTCTGTGCCATTTTATAAAATATCATTGTCTGAACTTAATGTTGTAGACATAATTGATGTAAGAGATGGTGATAATAATAAATGGTATGAAGTTGATTATTTGGCACAAGATCTGATTTTTACTGAAACAGAAAATACTGATTTTACTAATAACACATATGTTCAATATTCATCTGAAGTTCCAAAATTAATTAAAAGTTTAAAAACATCAAGAAAGTTTGTTGTAAATGTTACTGCGAATAATGTAACATATCTTGAATTTGGTGCTGGTACAGATGCGACTTCTGATGAAGTAATTTATCCAAATTCCGAATTGGTTGGTGTAGGATTACAAAATATCAATAATTTGAATTTAAATTATGATACTAGTAAACTATTAAATTCCGAAACATTGGGTCAAGCGCCATCAAATACAGTGTTAACTGTACAATATTTGGTTGGGGGTGGATTGTTATCAAATTCACCATCGGATACAATCAAAAATATATCTTCAGTTACATATTTGAATGATACCACTGGTTTAACACCGTCACAAAATTCATTATTAACTACAGTTAAAAATTCATTAAGAATATCCAATCCTAATCCTGCGATTGGTGGACAAAATGAAGAAAGTGTAGAAGAAATAAGACAAAATGCTTTGGCTAATTTTGGTTCTCAAAATAGAACAGTTACTGTTGACGATTATGTTTCTAGAATATATTCAATACCACCAAGATTTGGTTCAATTGCAAAAGTAATGGTAATACCAAATTCAGATTTATCAATTTCTACAAATCAAACACTATTAAACGGATTTGTAAATAATGAAAATCAAACAACATTGATCAATAATAGTTTAGAAAATAACTTTAGAAAAGTAAATTTTGATGTTTCTAATCCATTTAGTTTAAATTTATATGTTTTGAGTTACAATTCAAATAAAAACTTGACACAAACAAATGAAGCATTAGTTTACAATATCAGACAATATTTACAAAAATACAAAATTATTTCGGATAGTGTTAATATTATTGATGGATATATCATTAATATAGGAATAGATTTTAAGATAGTAGTATATAATAATTTCAATAAAAAAGAAGTTTTGGACCAATGTCTTCAAAAAGCAAAAGATTTCTTTAATATTGACAAATGGTATTTTAATCAACCAATTAATACTAATCAATTTGAATTAGAATTAGCTAAAGTTGAAGGCGTACAGTCAATTGCGGAAGTAAAATTTAAAAATCTTACTCAAAATGATGGGGATTATTCTCCACATGAATACAACTTATCAGAAGCAACTCATAATAAGATTATATATCCATCATTAGATCCATCGGTATTTGAAGTCAAATATCCAGATAATGATATTAGAGGTGCAGTAATTTAATAAATTTATCATTAAAAGTCTTATAAATTTCATACTTATATTTATATAATAGAGTATGCACACATTTATATTTCCAAAACAAGACACATTCATAACTAACGAAACTGGTTATGCCGATAAAAATTTTGGAATTGACGAAATTTTAGAATTAAAAGCACAAAATCAATTAGTAACCAATGTAACTTTTTACAGTTCTGCAAGTCTTTCTGGTAGTTATTCTACATTTGATGTATTAAACTATTCAGGAAATATTTCTGGAAGTTACCTATCAGGTTCTACGGAATCATCAAATATATACATTAGTGGATCATCTCAATTTACTTCAACAAATTATAATGGATATGTATCAGGAACATATGGTGCTGGAATTCCGATTACATCGAGTTTAACTAATTATAACGGTTCAGTTACTGGTAGTATAAGTGGTAGTATAATAGGATCTTTTACTGGTTCAATTTTTGCTGCTAGTGGATCGTTAGTTAATTTCGATGGATGTATAAATGGAACTTTACAAGGAACACAGAGTGTTTACAATCCTACTACAACATTTACTAATGATCCAGAATTTAGCAGAATTTTGATTCAATTTGATTTAACTGCAATTTCAAGTTCCCTTTTGACGGGAGATATAAATAATGGATCTAAATTTTTCTTAAAATTAAAGGCATCTTCTACAAGTGAAGTACCATTAGATTATAAAATTTATGCGTATCCAATTAGCAAAAGTTGGGATATGGGTATAGGAAGATATGACACTGAAGGACTAGGTAGTTTTGGTGCTAGTTGGTATTATAATACTACACAAAATACTTCTAGTTTGTGGTATTCACCTACGTCATCTACAGAAACTTATGATTTCAGTGATTATCTTTTAACATCAAGTTTAGGATCTGCATCATTCCAAAATGGAGGAGCTACATGGTTGTATAATGTACCATCAACTTATTTACAACCAACTTCTAGCACATCATCATCATTTTATAATATTTCTAGCGGATCAAAGTATATATCATCATTTTGTTCATCTTCATTGAGCGGCAGTTCATTAATATGTTCACAATCATATTCTTATAGTACATCCGATATTTACATGGATGTTACTCCAATAGTTAAAGGTTGGATTTGTGGATGTATTCCTAACAATGGATTCATTTTAATAAGTTCACTTGAATTAATTCAATCAAATGATGTTAATTCTAGTATAAGATTCTTCAGTAAAGAAACTAATACTATTTATCAACCATATTTAGATGTTCAATGGGATGACAGCACATATTCTACAGGTAGTTTAATACCATTAACAGGATTTAATCCATATACAGTAGTTATTAAGAATGTGGGTAGAGAATACAAATTTGGAAGTGTACCTCGTATAAACATATTTGCGAGAGAAAAATCACCATTAAAGAATTTTGTTAAAGGATATCAACAAAGTCAATATTTAAGTTCAAGTTTATTACCTTCTGATTCTTATTATGCGATTAAAGACAATGAAAGTGAAAATTTTGTAATTGATTTTGATGATTATACAAAATTAAGTTGTGACGGTGCAATTCATTATTTCAGACTAGATACAACTGGTTTACCTGTTGAAAGATATTATAGAATTTTAATAAAAACAGAAATTAACGGTGAAATCGTAATATTTGATAACGGAAACATATTTAAAGTATCAAGATGAGTATAAAATCACAAATCAATGACTTTTTATTAACAGGCCAATTCACTAATAACATTGATGAATTTGGTAATGTAAATTTATATATTAGTTCAAGTGAAGCAAATGAACAATATATTGCATTTGAATTGATAAATTTTAATTATAAAAAAGATGAAATTGAAAATTTATATGATGTAGGTATTACTGAAATACAAACAGAACCTATAATTCAAAAACAAGTATTTGATCAAACTTTCTTAACTGAATATAATAAAGTATTATATGAAAATCAAGACTTGAAAGAAAAATTAAATCAATTGGTTGACGAAGTACAGTCCGATTCATCCAAGTCGCAATTAAGTGCAGCAAGAGATTTAATCATAGAATTAAGAATTAAATTAAAGCAAGGAAATAAACCTGAAGATTTTTCTAACGAATTTCCTTTTAATTTAAAATCTGAAAATGAATAATTTATGGCATTTCCATTTCCAACAATATCATCTAACAGTGGATCATTAAATAGTGGTTCTTACTTTTTACAAAATGATTTGGATACATTTAACGATGTACCATTTCAAGAATACTATTTTGGTAATTCGGAACAAGATATTATTGAATTTAGTGTGTATGACATCGAAGGTAATATTAACGTATGGAAATATTTACCTGTTTCTGTCACATATACTGTATTAAATAAAACTTATAAAGACGTTGATAATAATACTTTAAATTACAGTTATAAACAATACAATAGCAGTTATACGATTGCATTTAATAAAAATATATTATTAAGTACACTTCAAGATTTTTCCGGTTCAAATATTAATTCAGGTAACCATGTTGCAAGCTATAATTTCATTAGAAATGTCGCCGGTAATCCTGATTATCAACTTTATATTAAAGAAATTTCTCCAAGTAGAAGAGAAGTAAAATTAACACCTTCATTTAAATTAGATTTAACAAAAGAAGAAAACATACTTGTAAATCTTCAATATCAAGCATTTGCTAGAAAAGCAGTATTAGTCAGAGACACCATTCCACTGTTCAATTACTTTTTAGATTCATATCAAATCTATAAAAATAGTGATACATTAATTAACAACAATAAAGCAATTTTTACACTATTAAGAACTAATTTTGGATTCAAATCAGATGCAGATATACTTGCATTTTTAGACGATACATACAATGGTTTTAATCGTCCATTTGTTAATTCTCAAAACGGACAATTGATAGAAAATAGTTTTGAAGGTGCTAAAAATTATATTAAAGATTGGTTGTATACATATTACAAGTCAATTTATTCATTTGAACAGATTAAAACACAATTTAAATATATTGTTCAAAAGTCAATATCAATTAGATTGAGTCAACTAAATTCATATTATACAAGTAATATTGAATTGACAACACAAGTTGAAAATTTCATCAATGATTTGTTTTTTACAAATTTTATATCAAATGTTGTTGATACAGTTCAAGTTTATCACGATAAAAAATTGTATGCATATTTGAAGAATGCATTGAATTTTGGCAATGATACATTTTATACAATATTAAATTATACATTCGTAGAAGAAGATGGTAATACAAATATTATTGTAAAATTGTTCAATGAATTACCATTAGATGTTTCATTAAGAGACAGATGTTGGATTTCAAATATATCATTGATACCAACAATTCAAAAATTTGTAATTAATGTTCCAGTTGTTAAAAGAAGTTTTAAAATATCTGGACCAAATTTTAAAGTGCCTATTGATTCTTATAAGAGTTCACCTGTAAATTATCAAAATTCTAATGATTTAAAGTTAGATAATACTACAAAGAATGATGTAGAATTTTATAAGAAATTAAACAATCTTAACGTAGATTATTCAAATTTTTCTAACTTTATAGTATTCAGTTCTGCAGAATTAAGAACTAAGTTATTTTTAAATAAAGTAACATCGATTAATCAACTTAATACATCAATTAATTCTATATTGACTACATTATCTGCTTCTGCTGCAAATAGTGCGTCATCATATACATTATTAACTTCCTATCCATTCATTAGCGCATCATATGCAGAAGAAGTAAATGGATATCAATCACAATTAAATACAATTTTCAATTCATTTGACGGATATGATTCATATTTGTATCAAAATATCACTTTAGTAAGTGGTAGTACAACATCATTTGTCAATGGTGCATATGTACAAAATTACAATTATCCAGACTATATTGAAAATGCAATTGAATTTGATAAAAATAACAGAGATAGTCTTGTAAATAATACACCAGAATATATTTTATTGGATGATAATAATACCGATTATTTGATATTCTTGTCAATGATTGGACATCATTTTGATAACATTTACTTGTATATTAAGAATTTTCCAACACAACAATATGTTCAAAATAATCTATCATCAAGTTATGTAAGTACCGTTGCCAATACTTTATTACAACAATTTGGATGGAATCCAATTAGTTCATTTGATAATTCATCTATTGAAGCTAATTATTTGACGGGTTCAAATGCTTATTCCGATTATGATAAATTAAAGATAATTTGGAATAGAATTCTAAAGACACTTCCATTGATTTACAAGACTAAGGGAACAGAAGAATGTATTAGAACAATATCTAACATTTATGGAATTCCTCGTAGTTTATTAAATGTTAAAGAATATGGTGGTAATAAGATTTCTGATGAAGATAATTCATCCTACACATATCAAAGTAAATATTACTTTACAAAATATACCAGAAATGGTGATGCAATAATAATACCTGTATTTGGCACATCAAGTTATGTCAATTCAATAGAATTTAAATTTAGAATTGATTCGGATTATATCTATCCACAAAATACCAAAGTTTATTTGTTAAAAACAACTAATTGGGATGTATCAATCAAAAAGGAAGTTAAAGATACATTTGGAAAATTAAAATTTGATATGTCTCCATCTGGAGCACCAACTGACTATCTTGAAACAGATTCATTGCCATTGTTTAATGGAAATGTATTCAATGTATTAATTAAACAAATCAATTTATCTGCAAGTTATGATTCGGGATCTGGCGGCCAATTACCATATCAATATTCATTAAGAGTTACATCTGTTGACAATGATGAAATTGTATTTGATGATAATAAATCAATTATTAGTGGTACCGAAGGAATCAATGAATCATTCAATAGTTTCGGTTTGCTTTATGTAGGAAACTATACGGGTGGTGGAAATTTATTCCAAGGAAATATAGACAAAATAAATCTATGGAAACATGAATTAGACGATGAATCTTTTATAGAACATTGTAAGAATTTTGATTCTTATAGAACAAATAATGACAGTACGACATATGATAATTTGTATTTTAGATACAGTTATGATTATCCAGTTAATATGTACACTAGTTCATTCTTTGTTGTAAGAAATGCAAATAAATTATATTCACAATATAGTGCTTCTGCATATAACTTTGCACAAAATACAACTACACAATCAAATTGTTTAACCGTATCTGCATCTTTGTATCCATATCAATTTGATGAAATTGAAATCAATCAAAACATTAAATTGGGACAATATGGACCTAATAAATTCAAGAATGTAAAGATTAATAAAGCAACACAAAATGTTGAAGCTAGATTGATGCCTAATGAAACCAGTGTTGTAAATAATTTAGTAACCACCGATTCAAATTTATTAGCTGTATATATTTCTCCGTTTAAAGTAAGAGACGATGACATTTTAAATTTCTTGGGTGAATATGATATTATGGATTTAATCGGAAATCCATCCAATATTTTCGTTGACAATTATGAAAGTTTACAAACACTAAGAAACAATTATAACAAATATAATTTATCCGAACAAGTCTTATATCAAGAGTTCATGACTCTATATAAGAATTATTTTGACGGATCTTTCTTTGAAACAGTTACACAATTGCTTCCAGCAAGAAGTAAAGTAATTGACGGTATATTGATTGAACCAAGTCTATTGGAAAGAAATAAATATCAAAACCGACCAATAGATAGTGCTATTGCTTACGATTTAAGTAGTTCATATCAACCACTTAGAAATTTTTCTGCTTCTTTTGAAAGAAATTATAAAAGCACAAGTCAAGTTAATTTAAGTAAAAATGGACTAAACTTTCCATTAACATCTTCTACGTATGGTTCATTGACATCATCAATGCATCCATCATCATATACATCTAATAACTTCACAACATTCCAGTTCTCTAGTTTGAATTATGATAAGAGATTAAGCACATTTTCTGTTAGTGGATCGTTTTTTGATAAATTTGAAAGTAATTATATTTACAGAAATAATAAGAATGTATATTTGTTTGGTATCGATCCAAATACCAGTTTAGAAAATTCTAGCAGTAAATTTGTAAATATATATTCTTATGTAAATGTCAATTCCGCATCTTTATTTGCTACATATGACAATAATTCTTCTATTTTTGATACCGAATCATATCCTATAGGACATTATTCGATGAAAAGAAGAATTTCAAGATTTTCAACAAATCAATATTTCGTCAATTCACCAACAGGCTCATTTTATAAAAAATCTAGCCAAACTATATATACGACTGTAGATGATGAAGGAAATAGTGATAATTCATCACCAATTGAAAGAACTCAAATAAATTTACAAGTTTCTGAAAATTCATTGATTAGTTCATAAGAAAAATTTAATGAATAATATTTATTGATAAATATACTTATATTATATGGCATATCTAGATAACAAAACTATAACAGTTGATGCGATTTTAACCCAAAAAGGTAGACAATTGTTGGCAAAGAATGGTTCTTTGAACATTACATCATTTGCTCTTGCGGATGATGAAATTGACTATAACTTATACAATTCAACACATCCACTAGGCAGTGCTTTTTATGATATTGCTATAAGAAATACACCAGTATTGGAACCATTTAGTGATGAAACACAAGTAATGAAGTACAAGTTGGTAACATTGCCATCTGGAGTAACCGCAATTCCAGTAATTTCTATCGCACAAACAAGTATTATAACCAATAGATTGAATACTAGTGAATTTATAATTTCTCCAAGTACCAATCCAACATATAATACAACACTAGGATATACTGCTATATTGGGTAATAAGAATGCCGGAACATTATTAGTAACAGAAACAAATAGTATTAATTCTACAAGTGCTACTGTTCCAAGTTTTGCTGGTGATGCAGTTACTGCTGCTTCTCAAGTAGTAGTTGGTAATAAGTTTAAATTTGTACCAAATAACGCTTTGATATCTACCATAACTACAACATTGACTATCATTGGTAATGAAAGCGGTGGTAGTTTAACAATTCCAGTTACCATAACAGTTTAACCGCTTAATAAAATATGATTTTTAAAAACTTTGAATCTACAGACATAGTAGCAGGAAGAATCAATACAGTTTCTTCTGGATTTTGGGTTGACGGCAATTATGCAGTAACACAATCAACTTTTACAACATCATCCACTCAAGTGGTATTGACTGGTTCAAACCAATATGATGTTCAAAATGGATTGTATTATTACAATGTATATTACCAAAACCAACCACATTTTTCAATAACATATGGTGATTATTATGGTTCTGGTTCATCTATTACCGATGCAACATCATTATATATTCGTCCAACACAAGCAATTTACAATCAATATAAGAATGTATTGTTGACACCGGACGATACATTTTTTAATTTTAAATCAGGTAATTACACTGTAGCTACAGCCACCGATTCAACTACATCTGTTACAGGATCTGGTATAGTAGTATTGAATTTCTCCGCTGATAAATATAAAGATCGTGTAGATGAAGGACAAATTGAATTTAGTATTAGTGGTGCCAATGGTCAATTTACATTTATCGATGATTCTTCTGTAGTTAAGAAACAATTTGACGTTTATAATATCATTAGCGGTAGTGTAAATGACGGTGTTCCATCTGCATATTCAAGTGGTGGAGTAATTACATATAATTCCATTGGATTATTTTATCCAAAAACAGGTACAGTTGTATTAAATGCAGGTGCAATTAGTTCTTCTGTTGGTGTATCTTTGACTGGATCATTCGCAAGTGTTGCTGATCAAACCAATACATACGCATTGAATCAAAGAACTATGTTCCAAGCAATTACTAAATGCACAACAAAGACATTTAAAGTAAGAAAATCCGAATATTTACCATCTGCTCAATATTTCGTAAGAGTAAAGAATCAAGATTTTAATTATACAAACAATCCAACATTTATTGCAAATGGTACTACTGATAGTTTAAATGGTACAGTATTAGCAAGAGGTGCGATCAAGATTAGTGATTTCGTAAATAATCCTACGACTTATATTACTACTGTTGGTTTATATGATAGTGATAATGAACTTGTAGCAGTTGCAAAATTGAGTCAACCAACACAAAAAACTTTTGATAGTGAATTGTTGATTAGAGTAAGACTTGATTTTTAAACTAATGGATACATGATTAAAAGTCTAAATAGAGATGATGTCCAAGTTACCCCATTTGTTGCTAAGAAACTCTGGAATCCTACAAATATTGAAGCTACGGATTTGATATTATGGATGTCTGGATCATTAAGTGGATCGATATCTCATATTTATATTGATTATGGTGACGGTACAAGTTTGCCTACAACAAATAGTTATTGTAATTTAGCGTTACAACAACAAAGTGATGATTTTGTTCAATATCATCGTGGTTTAAACATTACAGGCACATTTTTCCCGGTAGGAAATCAATATTATAATTCGGCATCCAATCCAACTAATACTGATGGTACTTATATGCGAATGGTATATAATACCAATAAACAATTATTTTACAACACATATAATAATCCAACTCAATTATGGGGTGTAGAAAATTTCAATTTGGATACTACATATAGACTCTTGACAGATGTAATGGATGTATTCACAATTCCAACAATTAATTTCGGAGAAAAAATTTCTCCATATAGTGTAACAATAATTGACGATCAAGATGATGCCAATTATGTAATTGTAGATGATGGAAATGAAAATTTAATACTTAGTGGAAGTTATTTTTCTACTTATCAAGAAATAGAATTCACTGATATATGACCGATCCAATTTATAAATTAAAAACAGGATATTCAATTGCTGCTGACGGTGATTATGTAGCAGTTGGAAATCCTACATCTTTTTTATCCGGATCATTCGTATTAAATAATAAAGGATCGGTTGAAGTATTTAAATATTCTAAAACAACAGATGTATACGATCCCAATTTTATATTTTATAAATACATAAATCCGGATGATTTTCCAGGATATTTGTCTGCGGATACCAGTAGTGTAGACACTACATATATTAATGCAGATACATCATCTGTTCCTATTTTAGGATTGAACATAGAAATTGATTTAGGTGGATGGAATCCTGTTATTTATGATGATTCTTATGGCTTATCTGTAGATGTATCCGGATCAATAGTAGTAATTGGAAATCCATATTATAGATTTTCATTGATTAACGGTTCTATAGTTTATACAGGTTCTTGTGTTGATATATACGATTTATCTGATTATTCAAGTAGTTATGTATCTGGAACGGTTTATTATCCAAAATATAGTATTACAAATTCATTTGACAATCTAGAATATTCTACATTTGGTGAATCGGTTTCAATTTTTGAAAACAAATTAGTAGTTGGATCAAGTAAAAATAATGCGGCTTATATATATACACAATCTCTTGGTGTATGGAACCATTATCAAACATTATCTCCTGGTGGATTACCTGCGGATTATTATTATGGTAGTGTAGTTAAGATTGATCCGAGTGGATCAAATAGAATAGTAGTTGGTAATAAATCAACAGGCAGTGCAGTTTTTGTATACGAATTAAATACATCTACAAATCAATGGGTGGAAAATGATAGATTGGATCAAGACAGAAATATTACCGGTTCATTAAATTTCATTGATACCAAACCATATTTTCCTGGCAGTCAACCAAGCGGAAGTAATTATGGTAATTCGGTATCAATCTATGGAGATACAATTATGGTAGGTTCTCCAAATGACATGTATTATTATGAATGGAGTGGTTCTACAGTTCTACGAAATAGAGGTGCAGTTTATTTTTGGAAAAAGTGTTCGGATGCAACTGATTGGTTTTTATTAGAAAAATCATTTGGAGATGATAATATTTTAGAATCAAATAATTTAGGATATTCCGTTGACATTTACAAAGGCAATGCGATTGCTACCAGTACAAAAGATATTAGTCAATTTAGTTCTAGTTATATTAAAAATACAATTAATAAAAGATTTGATTGCAACCCAAATGACAATGTAATTGATACTTTAGGACAAATTGTTTACTATACATCATCACTATCTACTTCACTATGGGAAGTAAAATCTGTAGTTACTAAAAAGAAAAAATATGGTTATCCATACACAACATTTGGATATAGTACTGCAATTACAGATAATATAATATCAATTGGTTCCCCATTATTCTTGGTAAACCCAAATGAAATGACATCTTCCGTATATGATACCATAAATGGTTATTCATATATTTATAATTTTAATGATCTAGTCACCAATTATCATATTGGAAATGTATTTTATAGAGATGGTAAGATTATTTTGTCAAATAGTGGTTCTATTTTTGATAATTTATTAAAAGATCGTTCTAATCCATTACAATCTAAATATGACATTGAATATAAGAGCAATGTTAAACTATATGAAAAACAAGTATTATGTAGAATTGAATCTGGAGAATTTAACTATAGTACAAATCCTACATCATTAGTTCCAAATACATTTGATTTTGATATTGATGGTAATAAATATTTTGATTTTACCGACCTAGATTTGATATTAAAATATATTAACTATCAAGTAAATGGTTCATATAATTGGTGGGATTATATGACATTTACAAATGAAGAACAATCACTATTTAATCTTTATTCTGTAGAATATAACATTTCATCTAGTTATACAACCAATTATACTTCATTATTGTCATCAAACTATTATGATTTTGATATTGATGGTAATAATAAAGTTAATTTGAATGATATGTACATACTGTGGAAGTATTTCAATGATAATTTGAATCAAACCGATATATTCAAGTATATAGAACCGAAGTCTATTAGAAAAACTGTACAAGAAATTGTAAGTTATATTGAACAAAAAACTGGTAAATTTGGTGGTAAGAGTATAAAAGAAGAATTTTTTGGATTTAATTATAGTTCTTCAATTGACCCAACTGGTTCTTATTTAGCTCCATATATAACAACAGTAGGGCTTTATAGTGGTGCAGATTTGGTTGCGGTTGCTAAATTGGGTATGCCAATTAAAAATACTGGTGAATTACCACTAAATATTTTTGTAAAATGGGATATTTAAACATATTTATAAAAAGAAAGTATAATATATGCCAACACCAGTAAACAGAGAATCTTTAAACAAGAGTCTAGAACAAAGATATCAATCTCAAAGTTCAGGAGGTGCATTTAATGCTAAAGATATCAATACCAAACCAGATTCTATAACAACTGGTCCAAATCCTTCTGCAAAGGGTCAACAATTTACAATTGATAAAGGTGGATTTAGAGTAAAACAACCAATTGGATTGTCAGATTTAGCGGATGTTCCAGATAGAAAAAATAGTACATCTAAAGAATTATCATCATTGGTAAAGGGTTTTAATAATAAAAAATATAAAGGATAATAACATATACTATATATTAGTATATGGTTATATTAGGTTTAGATTCATCCACATCAGTTACAGGTTGGGCATTTAGTAAAGACGGAAAAGTCTTAGATGCCGGTTATATTGATACCAAAAAATTTGAAACAACAAAAGAGAAAACTTTTTTTGTTATATCCGAATTGGAAAAGAATCTGTTAATTAAAGATGTTACCGTCATTAATTTAGAAGCCGCTTTAAGTGGATTTGCTGGTGGATTCACATCACAACAAGTTATAATTACATTGGCTCGTCATAACGCAGTCTTTGCTTATATTATTGAAGAACACTTTAAAGTCAAGGTAAATCTGTTATCGGTTAATACTATGCGTAAACAATTATTTGGTAAGTGTAGAATTAAAGGCGTTAAATCAAAAGAATTTGTAAAATGTGAATTGGAATCACTTTGTCCTGATGTAGTTAAATTTACTGTTCTTAACAAAAAGGGTAATTGGGATGAACGAAATGGTGATATGTATGATGGTATAGTCTGCGCATTATACAAAGATGAACCGCAACAAAATAATAGAGTTAGCAAAAAAGATAAAAGCATTAGCCGAAAAGGGTAAGGGCGGAGAAAGAAATGCGGCTAAAGAAAAGTTAGAACGGATATGTCAAAAATATAATATATCCAAAAGTGAATTATCTACATCGGAAGAAGCTAAAAATTATTACATTGTAATAAATGATTCAAATGAAAGAGAATTGCTTATTAATGTATGTTGTATGATATTGGATGTTCCTGGATTCAAATGGAAAGAAAAAAATAATTGTATTTGTATTCATATTACTCAACCAGAATATGAAAATATTAATAGTGCATTTGAATATTATAGAGACATGTACAATGACTATAAAAGATATTTGATGCAAGGAATAATTTCTAGACATGCAATTGGATATATCCCAAAACATCAAACATATACTCAAGAAAATATTCAACAAGATATTCCACCCACTCCATCCGAAGATATTAAAGACGAAGAAAAAGAACAAAAAACCGAAGGAAATGATGATGAAACATCAAGTGAAAGTAAAAATTCCGAAGATAAATCTGAAGATGTTGAAAAAGAAAAACCGATTGATCCAATCAAGTTGATGAAAATTGCAGTTGCATTGGATAAGAAACCGTGGGTGAAAAATGATCCAAATAAAAAGTTGATAGAATAAGACTTTTATTGTAAAGTATAGTTAATGTTGTTATATCAAGAGACAATTGTATCCGTTTTAAATAAACTGTTACATCAAGTTCCTAAGATTCGTAAGGGAACTGATGCAGTTTATCATTGTCCATCTTGCAAACATTACAAAAGAAAACTAGAAATTAATTTACATACAGGTAAGTATAATTGTTGGGTATGTGGATTTAGTGGAACAAGTTTCAAGACTTTATTTAAGAAATTAAATGCTCCAGCAGAATATTATACAACAATTGGATTAAGTCAAAAATCTTTTTCTAAGAAACTAACCACAGAATTTTCTATTTCTTTTGAAGATGAACCAGAAGAACTAAAATTGGTTAAGTTGCCTAAAGAATTTAAACCAATCAATGAACCCGTGAATGAACTGGAATATAAACATGCATTAAAATATCTAAAGTCTAGAAATATAACTAAGAATGATATTATTAGATACAACATTGGATATTGTACTGAAGGTGATTTGAAAAACAGAGTGGTAATACCATCATATGACAACAATGGCATATTAAATTTTTATACAGCTAGAAGTTTTTTTGAAACTAAAGGATTGAAATATGTTAGTTGTTCATCATCAAAGAATATTATTGGATTTGAATTATTTATTAACTTTGAACAACCAATAACATTAGTGGAAGGTCCATTTGATGCTATTGCAGTAAAAAATAATTGTATACCATTGTTTGGTAAGACAATGAGTAAGCAATTAAAATTAAAATTATTAGAACACGATGTACCGATGGTACATATTTTATTAGACAATGATGCGATAAAAGATTCCATCAAAATCTGTGAATTTCTAATCAAGAATAGTATTCCAACTAAATTAATAATGTTGGACGGTAAAGATCCAAGCGTAATAGGTTTTGAAAAAACTTGGCAACTGATAGATAGTTGTGATACGATGGACTTTGAAAAGTTATTTAAGTTAAAACTAAGAATATAATATGGCAAAATATCTTAAATCAGATATAGAAAAATTCAAGAATGTATTTCACATTGCAGATATTCATTTGCGTCTTACAAAGAGACATGATGAATACAATCAAGTATTTGAAAGATTGTATAAAGCAGTAGAAAAGACACCTGCGGAAACTGTAGTTACCGTATTGGGAGATGTTTTGCATTCAAAGAGCGATCTTTCACCAGAATGTGTAAAGATTACAACTGAATTTCTACAAAACCTAGCAGATAGAAGACCTACAGTATTGATTGCGGGTAATCATGATGCTACATTAGCTAATAAAAATAGATTAGATAGTTTGAGTCCAATTGTTGACGCAATTAATCATAAAAACTTATTTTATCTAAAGGATTCTGGACTTTATATCTTAGGAGATATTCTATTTAATCATTATAGTGTCTTTGACGAACCAGATAAGTATATTAAAGCGAAGGATATTCCCAAGGTTTATTTAAACGAAACTCGTTATAAAATTGCTTTATTTCACGGACCAGTAAATAATGCAATTACAGATGTAGGATATAAAGTTGCAAGTAGAACCATCACAAATCAAATCTTTGATGGACATGACATTGTATTGTTAGGTGATATTCACAGACATCAAGTTTTAAATCAATCCGAACCAATTATTGTATATGTAGGTTCATTGATTCAACAGAATCATGGAGAAGAATTAAAAGGACATGGTTTTGTATTCTGGGATTTGAAGACTAAAGTATTTAAACACTTTGAAATTCCAAATGATTACGGTTTTTATACCGCAGAAATTAACAAAGGTAAGTTGACTACTGATATATCTGATATGCCTAAGAAGGCAAGATTGAGATTGAAGTGTTTTGAAAGTGTTGCTACTGAAGTTAAATCTGTATTATCACATATTCGTGAAAAATCTGATGTTACTGAAGTAACTTATGTTCGTGTAGATTCACCTAATACATCATCTAATAATATTATTGACAACAGTAATTTTAATTTGACTGATGTATCTGATGTGGATTACCAAAATAAGTTAATCACTGACTATCTTAATAATAAGAATGTAAGTCCTACAAAAGACACACTTGAAAAGATTTATAAGATAAATAAAGATTTAAATGCATCTTTGGAAAAAGAATCTATCGTTAGAAATATTAGATGGAAACCTAAGAAGTTTGAATTTGACAATATGTTTAGTTATGGTGAAGACAATGTTATTGACTTTACCAAGATGCATAATGTAGTTGGATTATTTGCTAATAATGCTGCGGGTAAATCAAGTGTATTATCAGCATTATCTTTTTGTATTTTTGATAAATGTGATAGAGCGTTCAAAGCATCTCACATTCTTAATACACAAAAGATGACATTCCGTTGCAAGTTTAACTTTGAAGTTAACGGTGTAGATTTCTTCATTGAAAGAAAAGGACATGCGGATAAAAAGGGAAATGTCAAAGTAGATGTAAAGTTCTGGAAAGAAGAAGGTGGTAAAGTTGTAGAACTTAATGGTGAAGCTCGTAGAAGTACTAATGATATCATTCGTGATTATGTTGGTACATATGACGACTTTATTTTAACTGTCTTGAGCATCCAAAACAATAAGGTTGGTTCATTCGTAGATATGGGACAAACAGAAAGAAAAGATCTGTTGGCCCAATTCATGGGACTAACTATATTTGACAGTTTGTATAACGATGCGTCTGATAAGACTAAAGAAATCAATTCGTTGTTAAAGAATTTCAAGAACAATGATTATACTCAGAAGTTGTTGAATTTAAATGCCGACATAGAAAACTTTTCTGGTTCACTTAGAAATGAAAATTCTAATTTAGAAAAACTATCTAATCAAAGAGATTCTGAAAATGATAGATTATTAGATGAAACCAAAAAACTAATTAATGTTAACGGTAATATTATTGATATTGTTTCTCTTGAATCAAAAAAAGTTTCATTAGAAAATTCTATATCAACACAATCTTCCAGTTTAAATTCATATAAGTCCCAGTTGTTATCTGTTGAATCAACATATAAGGAATATGATGAAATTATAAAGAATTATGATAATGATGATATTACAACTAAGTATGAATCATTTAAAGAACTAGAAACATCTTTAAGTCAAAAAGAACAGTTTATTGAAAAGAAGAAGATTGTTGTAACATCCAAATTACAAAAACTAAAGAAATTGGAAGAACATAAGTATGATCCAAATTGTACTTTTTGTACAACCAATGTATTCGTTAAAGATGCAATTAAAACAAGAGAAGAACTTGAATCGGACAAAGTTGAAGCTCAAAGTCTTGTTGGAGAATATACTAATCTTAAAAATAAAGTTGGGGAATTGTCTTATATAAAAGATCATTGGAAAGAATACAACGATATTCATAAATTACATGTTGAAACACAGATTAAAATTAACAAATTAAATACTGAAATCTTAAAGTTATCAAATAATATTAGTTCCAATCAGAATTCATTAATTAATATTGATAGTCAAATCAAGGAATATTATAATAATAAAGATGCGATTGAATTTAATAAGACTGTTAAAGATACAATTGATTCAATTAAATCTAATATTAAAACAATTGACTTGGAAATTAAGAATGTAAATAATAACATCATTAATTATAATACTAAGATTTCTGGATTTGAAGAACAACGAAAGACTATTCAAAAGTCAATTGAAGATGTAAAAGTACTTGAAGTTGAATATGAAGCTTATCAATTGTATACAAATGCAATTTCTAGAGATGGTATTCCATATGAATTGATTAGTCGAGCTTTACCAACTATTGAAAAGGAAGTAAATAACATATTAAACCAAATAGTAGAATTTACTGTAATCTTACAGACCGATGGTAAAAATGTAACTACACATATTAATTATGAAGATAAACGATGGCCATTAGAGTTGGCGAGTGGTATGGAACGATTTGTTAGTTCATTGGCTATGAGAGTAGCGTTAATTAACATTAGTAATCTACCAAGACCCAATTTTATAGCTATAGATGAAGGATTTGGATGTGCTGATGCCGATAATTTATCATCTATGGGTGCTTTATTTGCGTTTTTGAAGACTAACTTTGATTTCGTATGGATTATTAGTCATTTGGATAGTATGAGAGATATGGTTGACAATAGACTTGAAATTAAGAAAGAAAACGGGTTCTCTAAAGTTAATTATGTATAATTAATGGGTATATATATTTATAGTATATATGCCCAGCATAAAGACAGGTCAAATTTTAGGTTTATCAAGTCAAACTGTTAATATAGAAGATAAGACATACTTA
>Ga0315901_10001558_pt1 | contig 33194 bp, 39 predicted proteins | sample LakEriMetagenome_10_FD_203761 | JGI IMG/M metagenome (GOLD analysis project Ga0315901, IMG submission 203761) | Freshwater fungal communities from buoy surface, Lake Erie, Ohio, United States - Buoy 2 MA116 | ecosystem: Environmental > Aquatic > Freshwater > Lake | place: USA: Lake Erie, Ohio...
CGGGCCACTGACAAAAAGTGAAGTTAGTGTACCGGCGCCGCTTTACGGCGTCAACTGGACGGGCGTCCGCTGGTGAAGCCCGTAGTCCAGGCGCTGCGCGATCTTTTTGGGGTCGAAGTCCAGGGGATCGTCCATCCACGCGATCTCAGGGGCGTGGACACGGACCACAACGCCTGCGCGGGATGCCTCTCGTAGATCGTTGATGTAGACCTCGTCGCTCAGGATGCCTGCTGCACGCAGCCCGATCTCGATGGCGCTGCGCCCTTTCTGTACGTCCCACTCAGCGACATCTCCGCGCACTGGAGAGGTCATGATGACGTCGATCTCGGTCGCGCCGCTCTTGATGGCGTCTTTGAGGGGCGTGACGTTCCGTACCCCTCCGTCCACCCAGAGCTCTCCATCGATGAAGGAGGGGCGAAACGCGACGGGGAACGCGGCGCTCGCCATGACCCACTCCGAGAGCCGGTCGTCCTGCTCCGTGATCGTGCGGTAGCGCCCCGTCGTCAGGCTGACTGCTCCGAGACGAAGCTTGACCCCTGAGCGGCGGATCACGACTTCGCTCATGGCGCTCTCGATCAGCGCGCGCAGCGGCGTGGTGTCGTGCAGCGCCCCTTGCCAGAGCATCGCGAGCGCGCCGAGGCCCCAGGAGGTGTAGATCGTTCGGTTTCCAGTGATACGACGCCAGAACGCTTCCAGCGTCAACGCGCCTGCGCGCTGCGTCTGCACCCCGAAGTGCGCCAAATGCGCCGCATTGACGGCGCCGACGGAGACGCCTGCAATCAGGTCCCAGCGGGAGCCTTGGTCGGCGAGGCGGCGGATCACTCCGGCTTGATACGCACCGCGTGCGCCGCCTCCCGAGAGCACGAGAGCTTTCATGTTGAAAAGCGTAGGCGACGGCCGCTACCTTTTCACCATGCCTGCATTCCACTCGTCGATCTACCTGCTCGCCGAGCTCACCGTTCAGCTCGTTGGAGGCTGGTTGGCCGCCGTGGTTGTCGGTGGGTCAACGCTTTGGGTCTTCTTCCTGCTTTTGGTGAGGGGGTTTTGGGACAAGACCGGGAAGCCCGCGATCAAAGAGCTGCTTGTCTCGATGCAAGGGGATCCCGAAAACGTGAAGCGCCGCCAGGATGAGATTCAGGGCGTCATTCAAGCGTGGCACAACGCCCCCGATCAGATTTCGACTCGTACGGAGTTTGTGAAGTCGGTCATCGACAACGAAGTTCATCGCGACGACGGCGTGATCCACAAGGACATCACGACCAAGGTCACGGAGCTGGAAGTCGAGCTGGGCAAAATGATCGACGGCGTGGCGAAGAAGTTCGACAAGTTCGAGGAGACGCAGGAGCGCAGGGATCAGGAGAACAGGGAGTTCTCCTCCAAGGTGCTAGCGAAGCTAGCGCGGATCGAGGGCGCCTTCGCGACAATGAGCTCTCGGAAGTTTGGGTCGACATCCGAGAGCTTCACCAACTTGCCGGCCCAGCGCCCGCCGAAGCCCGGCGGATCGTCGTCGGAGGACTGACGACGTAGCTACTATTCCCTTTTGAGATGTATCCGAGCGCGGTCGGCCACAAGTTCATGATTCAGTACGCGGTGTCAGGAACCGGCGGGTTCGACGGCACCGAATACGGGCGAGCGCGACGTACGGTCGATCCGGGTTTGGGCCCGAACGCGATCGTCTACTTCGCTTCGAAGCTCTACGGCACTGCGTCCAACGGCTTGACCATCGAGTACGTCGACGCGGGCGCGGGCGTCGTCGTGAGCGCGACGACGGTGACCCAGGTCGGCGCGGCGATTCGTGTGCTGCTGCGGCGCAGCGCGATTGCTGTGCTCGCGACAGCCCTGGAAGTGGCCGCTGCGGTCAACGCCTTTACCGCGTATAGCTCCCCCGCGTTCGCTATCGCCGCGCGGGCGAATGGAACGGGCCTGTCCGTTGTTTCGGCGATTGGGCCGCTCGCGTTTACGGGCGGAGCGGACCCCGTTCGAGAGGGCTCACAGTACCTCTGGACGGTGCCGACCAACGGCAACGCAGGCTTCGTGCAGCTGGAGAACCCCTTCCCGATGTGGATCTTGGGCTTCTCAGCGCGCTTCAACGTGTTGCTTCCGGGTCCGTTCACGGTCACCGTGCAGCGCGTGCGCTTGGAAGCGGATCTGACCCCCGTGCTCGGAGAGGCGGTCGGTATCTTCGTCTTCAGCGGGCTCACCCCCAGCGCGGTCGACATCGCGTACACCGACGTGAAGCAGCTGGTTCATCCGGGACAGGGGCTCCTCATCACGACGAGCGCGCCTCTCACCGGATTCTTCAACATCGACGTGATGCGTGCGGCGGAATTCCCGTACGCTTGAGGCGCAATGAACTCCTACGAGTACCTCCTGAAGTCAGCGGACGAGCAGATGGGCTACTCCGCGCAGCCGCGCACCAAGGTGATGCCCAGCAGCGCAGCGCCTGGGGCGCCCGCACTGCCGCCCGCGCCTTCTGTCGCGCCGACCACGTCAGCGCCTCCGCCGTCGCCCAAGCTGGGAGGGCTGCTCGGCGACGTCGAGCAAGCGCTGATGCGCCGTCGCCTGATGCACGAAGCGGAGCGCGCGGCGCTCGCCGGTGCTTCTTCGGCGGGGGATCGCTACAGGTCCGCGCGCAACACGGCGCTGAAGAGCTTGGGTCTCCACGGCCTCGGAGCTGGGCTTGGGGGGCTGGCGGCCTACTCGGCGGGGAAGCATCTTCTTCATAAGATGCAGCCGCCGCAGGCCCCGGCTCAGCCGTCAGCGGAGGACTTCGCGGAAGGATCCTCCGGGTAGTATTCTTGGGTATGACCGTCGTAGGCTACCCCGTCACGTCAGCTTTCCCGACGCGCGCTGAAGTGCGGCGTTTCATGCGGGACTACCCGGGTCCGGTCAAGGACACGGGCACGCTCAATGTCCTGCTCGACAACGTCGAGTTCTCGGACGCGGACATTGACGCGGCTCTGGGGCATGCGGTCGACCTGTACAACGTCATGACGCCTGTCACGAGCCTCGGGATGGCGTCGATTCCGCGTGCCCTGACGCTCTACGGCGCGATCTCGCATCTGATGCTCTCTGAGGGCATGCGCCAGCTGCGCAACCAAGCCACCGTTCAGGACGGCAACGTGCAGCCGATCGGGATCGACGACAAGCAGGCGCTCTACCAGCAGTGGGCCGACTGGATGCGAAACCAGTTCATGACCATGGCGCGCGCGGTGAAGACGCAGCGCAACATGGAATCGGCCTGGGGAGGCCTCAGCTCGGGGTACTTGAACACGACGCGCAGCCATGGGTGAAACTTGTGCGAGTTTACCGTTTGAGGTAAATTCACCACATGCCGCCTGTCGTCGATTGCATGATTCTCCCATCTTCATCAGAGCCCATCTTCACCGTTATCGTGGATGATGGGGAGTCCCAACAGGTGCGTTGCGCCTGTTCTCACGTCTTCACGGCGTGCTGCGCGCCCGAGGAAGATGTTGTGTTCTGCATCGAGACGAAGCGCCTACACCCGCTGTGCCCACGGTGCGGGCGGACGACGGCGGTTCGGGCGGAGGAGTAGCCGTGGTTTCTGCGGTTCTTTCGGCTCTCTTCAACGCAAACTTGCGTCGGCGCTACGCCTTTCGCCTCTTGAAGCACGTTGAGGGCGTCGCCGTCTATGTACCTCAAGATCGGAGGGCGCGAGAGCTATTCGAAGGCACGCTCGCTTTTGCGCTTGGAAACGATGTTTACGTCGTTTCGACCCGTGCGTTCACAGCGGTTGTGCGTAGGCACGAGCTGGAGCACGTGCAGCAGTTTCGTAGAGAGGGTGTGTTGTTCTTTCTGCGTTATTGGTGGGCCGATTACGCAGTAGGGTACTGGGCTAACCCGTACGAGCGGGCTGCGCGACGGGCGGAGCGCCTGTCCCCTCGGAAGGCGACGGGCGGCGGAGGGCGCCCTGCAACGCTCGGCTAGCCCCGTACGCCAGTCCTCCGCCGAGTAGGGCCCCGGGAATGCGGCCGGTGAGCGCGCGATGAAGGAGGCGCCTTCGGGCTCCCTTTCGTGCTTCCATCAGGGTGGCGATGAGTCCCCCGTGGATAGACTGTACCGGCGCCTTTTTGCCGCGCAGCACTTGTTCGAGCTTTCCCCCCAGCGCGCTTCCTGCCACAACGCCTGGGACGGCGCCGAGAAGGGCGGGGTCTTCGCTTGTGGCGTAGATCCCCCCTGCGAGGCCCGCACCGACCGCACCCCGGGCCAACCAGGGCGTAGCTTTTCGCAAAGCAACAGCCTTGGAGTACGGGCTCTTCACCACCGCGCCCACGGGGCGAAGAGCGTCAGAGCGAAGAAAGTCGCCGGGGAACGCATTCCGTTGGGCTTTGCCCTTGGCGACTTGGATGCCCGCTTTGTTGTAGGCCATGGCGGGGGCCGACGAACACACTCCTCCCTCACAGACAGGGAGGTCTTTCCCTTTTTGCAGGCTTTCGAGCTTAGGCACGAATAGGTCGTGCAGCCATGTCTTTACGGCGTTTCCCGTGTTGTACGGTGCCTGCGCGCGCCCCATCATGTCCTTGATGAAGACACGCTTCTGTTCGGGGGTCAGCTTCTTGTTGGGGCGAAGTAGAACGGCGTCTTCGTAGCCGAGATGTTTCATCTCAGCAGGAATCTTGCTGGATTGTTGCCGAAGCTGTTGGCGGGTGTCCTGCGCGTAAGAGGGATCCGAAAAGGATCCTGCTGACGTCGTGGTGCCCTGCCCGCCTCGGCGACCCACGACGGGTTGTACGTGATAGAACTCAGACCCGGTCAGCGGCCGGATGAACGATTTCCAGAACGAGCCGGAGGGCTTGCTGGTGACGAGGACGTCGCCAGTGCGCGCGCGGCGCGCTAGCTCCGCCAGCGTCTTGTGCCGCTGGATGCTCTCGTTAAGGAGGGGATCGTGCTTCACGGATTGCTGTCCGATAGCCCCTAGAAATGGAGCCATCGCGGCTCCCCCCATCGCGAGATTCCGACCAACGTGGGATGATTCCTCTTCGGAATCAGCGGCAATTTTCAGGGCCGCCACGAACTTCGAGAGGGCAACCGGAGAAGGCATGCTGCAAGTGTAGCTCTTGAACTTGCAGGTATACTTTCCGTATGGCGCTGATGCGTAAGCGATTCTCCACCGTGAATTTCTTCATTGACCGACCCAAGGGGACGGTCAAGGTCTGGCCGCGTCCAGATGGCGGAGAGAAGCGCTTCGTCTACCCGTGCGACTACGGGTACTTTCCCGGGCTCAAGGGCGAGGATGGAGAGGGGCTCGATGCGTTCGTCGGCGACGAACCCACGGGCCACTACGAAGCCTTCCAGAAGCTCAAGCCGCGCACCGAAGGCGGAATGGAGCTCGACGAAACGAAGTTCCTCGTGGGCGTCACGGACGCTGAGCGCGAGGCGATCTATCGTCTTTACGGCGAAGAGATCCACGCGCGTCGAGTCTTTCGGGACATGGAGCATCTGCGCGAAGCGCTGGAGAAGTTCGAGTTGAAGAAGAAGGAGCGCTACGTGAAGACGGCACAGATGAAGGCTTCCAGCGACGTGGCCGCGCACTTCGTCACGCGTTTGAAGCGCGCGGCTTCGGCTGAGCGGGGTTTGCTCACTGCTGCGCGAAAGGAAGCGGCGCTCAAGACCGTGCTCGCGCGCTACAAGCTGAGTGACCTCAAGCAGGCGGACATCGACAAGCTGATTCGCGGCCACGTAGTGGCCGCTCCCAACCCCGATCGCCAGACGCCCGCTGAAGAGGCGTCGATCGAGGACCGACTCATGCGCGTCTTTGATCGCGCCGACGCGAAGACGACGAGCACAGGGACGGAGTCTTCGAATGGGTCAATGCCCCTCGAAGGCAGCGTGACGCTGTGAGCTCTGCCGATGCGCGCCTGACCAAAGTCCGCGCGCAGCTGAATGAGCTGGCGCCATTTCAAGACGGAGACGAGCGCGTTCTTGCGCGTCTGCGTGCGAAGGCGCAAGTTCCGGTGGAATACGACGAGCAAGAAGAGCTGGGTGGCTATCGTAGCCCTGCGTTCGGGCAGCACAAAGTTACATTGCACCCGGAGTTGAAGAACCATGTCCCCTTACTTGCGCATGAGCTTGGCCATGACGCGGTAGAGCGAAAGTGGTGGGGGCCTCTTGTACAAAATCGGATGGCGGGGGCCGCGCACATGCTGTCCCCGCTCTACGCAGCGGCGGCAGGCGCGGCAGGCGCCTCTGTGAAGCGGCCTTGGCTGCGCCATGGGGCCGCGCCCGTGGCGCTTGCGCTTTCGGCAGCGCCGACGTTGCTCTCAGAGCACACGGCATGGAAGGAGGGCAAGCGTCTGTTGCAGCAAGCGGGGGGCACTGAGCGGAATCAGGAAGACATGGATAATCTTCGGCGCGGCGCGATGCTCTCGTACTCTATTCAGCCCGTTTTGGGCCTTGGCGCGGGGTTGGCCGGTGCGCTTGCAGGGCGCCGCCTCTTTAAACGCGCTTCGGTCGGGGCCGCACGCCGCGTCGTCGAGCTCTACATGAAGACCGCGAGCCCAGAGTTGGTTCAGCGCGCGTTCCCTGCGTTGTCGGCGGCTTTCGATTCGTACAGCGCCGTGCGTGAGCAAGAGCGCCAAGCGCAGCTCGCGCGGAACTTCACGCTGTACCCAGGGCTCACGGCCGAGTACACGATGTCCAACAACGGTATGCCGATGGGAGGAAATCTTGGCCAACTTCCCGCTCAGCCGGCGCAACCCCATCATCGACGGCATCGGCATCATTCGGGTTAGACTGTAGGTATGCACAACGTCCCGTTTGACGTCTGTCTCCGCTGTCGCCAAACGCGGGTGGTGCCTGCGTTCAGCACGGGGGCGGTCAAGCCGCATTGCGGATGCAGCGATTCAGCGCCTGCTGATCCGTCTGCAGAAGTTGATTTCGAACGGGCGGTTGCCGATGCGTACGCCGCGTTCGAGACGGAATGTGCAGACGAAGATCCGCTGCAGACGCTGCTTCGGATGCAGCACTTCGCGTCGAGCGCGTCGATGGCCATGCTCGAAGGCAACACCAAGCTCTTTCTGTCATGCCTCGTGAGCAACGCCGCGCTTTCGAGGTTGCTCTCAGCGCGGGCGCTCACTTCCGACGAGGACTCCGATGACGACGATGACGCAGACCTGGATGGCGCGACTTCGCGCGATCCGTAAAGTCGCCGCTGAGTACGGTCTCGACGGCGACGCGTTGGCGTCGATCGGAGCTGTTTCGCGCTCTCCTGCCCCGGAGCGCGCGTTGGATGCTTCTCGTGATCGGCAGAACCTGCGCGCGGGTGTCGCGAGCGCCTTTGCCACGAACGCGACGCTGGATCGCGAAGTGCCCTCGCATGCGCCCGAGCCTGGAGTAGTTCACCATCACGTGGGTTGAGCTCTTCACAGCCGCGCGGTACGCTTTGTACCGCGTATGAGTGCAGGCAAGCTGACGGTTGCGTGCGGCCCGATGTTTTCTGGGAAAACAGAGGAGCTGCTTCGTCGTATTCGACTTGCGTACCACGCTGACGTGGGGGTGCAGATCTTTTCTCCTTCGACGGACACGCGGCGAGAAGGGCGCTTGATCTCGCACGCGGGTACGGACCTCGCGGACCTGCAGGTGCCTTTTCAGGTCACGGTGATCGACCCTGGAGAACCGTTCGCGGCCCGTGTGCGTGCAAACGTCCGCTTCGTCGCGTTGGATGAGGCGCAGTTCTTTTCCTCCACAGCGGTGGAGGAGGTGCTGCATCTGCTCCACACACGCGGTGTTTCCGTCTTCGCGTCAGGGCTCGATCGTGATTTTCGAGGCGCGCCTTTCGGCATCATTCCGACGCTCCTTGCCCACGCGGATGAGATCTTGAAGTTCAAGTCCATCTGCGCGTACTGCAAGAGCGAGAACGGCTCCATGTCGCATCGACTTGTGGCCAACGACGCGCAGGTCCTTGTCGGCGCGCGGGACGCGTACGCCCCGCTGTGCCGCTCGTGCTGGGTCAAGGCGACGGGGCGATGATTCTCCTCGACGCGCTACCCCCGCGCAGCTTGCCTCCGCATCTGGCGCTGGTGATGTACCGCCCCCTCGGGCCGCAGGCTGCGATTGCGGCTCTCCAGGAGTGCCGCAAGGCGTTTCTGGTGACGCCAGGGCTGGGCCCCCGGTTGGAGGCGCTGGCGGGCTGTGCGCTGCCTTTGGACGCCTCGGCGCCGAGCGCGCTACCAGGAGACGTATTGCTCGTTTGTCCGAAGGGCCCCGAGCTCGCGTTTTGGCACGTACAGATTCGCTGAGGCTACTCGAACATCCAGATCTCGCCGCGCGCGTTCGAGGGCACGGTCAAGTACAGCGAGCTGGCGGGAGCGTTGTAGCGGAAGAGCATCAGCAGGGGCCGATCCGACGGCGGGGGCGTCGGGTTCGCCGAGAGCACGGTCGCGCCGTCTCCTGCGACGTTCCAGGCGAGGCTGATCGAGCCCTCGTACAGAAAGACCAGGATGAAACGGGGATTGGTTACGGACCCCGCAGGCACGAGCTGATTCGAGACGGGCGTCAAATGGTTGAAGCCGTAGATGATCTGCTCCGTGCCCGACATGTCGAAGCTGAGGGGGATCGGCGCCGGTTGCGCGCCCTCCGCGAGCTGAACCAGCAGATTTCCCGTGAGCTTGATCTGTTTCGCCATGGTGTTGTCTTAGTGTAGGAGACGGAGGTTTTGCATGTCGTTCAAAGCAGTGACACGTGGTGGTCGACTCTTCTACGTTCCTGGCGCACTCGCAGTGCCCCAGGAACAAGGCTTCGACGCTCGCGTAGCGCAAGTCGAAGGGGACACGTCGAAGATCGTGTTCGTTCGTTCCTGGGAGGAGGTTCCGTTGCCGGAGCCCCAGGTGGTTGTGGCCCTTCCCGAGCCGGAGCGTACGATCGAAGTTCTTCCCGCGCTCGTGTTCAACCCCCCGCGCAGCGAACGGCGTAAAGCGGATCGCGGTTAGGCGAGACCTGCGCGCTGCTTCCAGGCGAGGGGGCGCGCGCGGAGCCACGCAGGTTCTCCTCGCGTCTCGTCTCCGGGCCTTGCCACGAGCATGCCTCCGGTGCCGTAGCGCCCGGCGCGAATCATGGCTGCGCGCGTCATGGGGCCCGGAATGCCATCGGGGTCGAGACCGAAGGAGGCTTGCAGCTCTTTCCATAGCTTCAAGTCGTCACCGGCTTCGACGTCCAGGCACATGTACCCTGCGGCCTTGAGCGCCAAGAATGGCAGATCAGAAGGATCGCCTGCGCCACGTTGTGCGTACAGGCGGCCGGTGTCCTTGTTGGCGCTCCAGATGTTGCGGTGTCCGTAGAACAAGCACAGGGATGCGCCAGCTCCGTGCGCGCTCAGCGCGCGCGTCAACATCCCCGCGAAGGGACGACCGTCTCGCCACGCGATGACACGCGGAATCCCGCAGTGATACGACCACTCGTCGCACAGCCGCACGTAGCCGTCGAGTTGGATCTGCGTCAGCGTTCCTTCTTGGGTCTGCGCTAGCTCCCAGCCGTCCGTGTAGCGATTGACTTGCGCGGCGTGCCACGATGCTCCGGTGCCGGGGTCCGAGTTCTGAAGGGTGGACTCGTCCAGGTCCTTCGTCAGCGTCCACGACTTGTGATCGACGTTCGCGTTGTACCGGGCGTAAGCCCAGTCACGCACGGATTCGATCAGGCTCTTGGAGTCGAGCCGTCGAACGGTGCCCGACGTCGTGTGCGTCACGTGTCCGCGAATCCAGTCGCTCGCAGGGTCTCGACGCGTGACTTCGGAGAGCTTTGGAATCTTCGTCCCCTGCCCCCTGGTCGCGGTTCGTACGACGTCAGGGGGATCCAGGAAACATGCGCTGTTCGGCACTTCGATGCGGTGGCCGTATACGACGAGGCTCATGCCAAAGCGTAAGTCAATCGTTGCTTTTCCGCGAAAGTAGAGCACCTTTTAGGGGTGGCTCCTCGTTCCCTACCCCTGTCTGTACGCCTTGCGAGAGCGCTTTCGCGCGGCATGCAGTGGAATTGGGTGTATTGGCACGCGTCCGTACGAATGGACGAGCGAGAGGTTCTCGTCGCAGCGGTTCCGCAGCGCATCGTGCAGGCCGTAGAGCGCGGCGAACTGACCCGCCTTCACGCGGCGCAGCTCCTTGCGTCGAGGGCTCGCGCGACGCTCGATGACTTTACGCCGTACGTGCCTCTTTGGAGTGAGGCGCTCGCTCAGTTGTTGGCGCTGCGCGTCGATGCGCGTCGCGCCACGCTCTTCGGGTACATGGCGCACGACTTGGCTCTCGCTGGGCGATGGCCTGAGGCGTTTGAGGCCGCATGGAGCGCAGCTGAGATCGAGCGATCCTATTCAGGTCGGCTGAGCAAGTGGCGCCCGCTGCTTGGCTTGGTCGCGCAAGAACTGGTACGTTCAGGGGATGTCTCAGGAACCTCAGACCCCCGTGTTCGATCGGCAGCAGAAGCGTCCGCTGGAGTTTCGCGTGCGCGACATGAAAGACGACGGAGGCATCAGCGAAGCTGACGCCAATCGTCTTGGACGTTACTCAGCCGATGCGCTGCTCATCATCCGCTACATCGCAGACGGCGACAGCCTCGCGATGCACCTTCATGCGCAGAACGGCGCGACGCAGCAGAGCCTCGGGGTGGAAGCGCTCTTCGCGGCGTGGCTTCGCCTCACCGCGCACATCACCGGGCTTCCGGCGGATGACGACATGAAGAAGCGCCAAGGCTTCCTGGTCTACGTGCTGAAGCTGCTGGGGCTCGATGAGCAGCTCCAGATCATTCAGAACGCTTCGGGGGGTCCGGGATCACACTTTTCGCAAGTGGATGCAGGGGCGCTGTCTTCGGATTCAGCGAACCCCCAAAGCCCACGCTGACGTTGCGCACGCTCATGTCTCCGTGCGAGTGCACGTAGCCCGCTTTCAGGGCTTTGGACCCGGGGTAGTCCAAGACATAGAGCCCTTTCCATTGGTGGGGCGCGGAGATGATCACCTGCTGCATCGGCTCGGCGCAGCTCGGGCAGGGGATTGTTTCCGGTCGAGCCGAGATGGAGCAGAAGTGCTCGATGCTGTGGTTGTTCTTGCACGCGTAGTCGTAGGTCGGCATGGGCTTACGAGCAGCTTGCATCAGGTTCGCCGATAGGTCGAGGACGCATGTCTTCGCCAAACGCGACGGGGGCTAGTTCGGTGGCAACGGCGGCTTCTGCCTGAGCCAGCGTCGTCTGAATCGATTCGATGCCGGCCAGGGCGTCGTCGGTCGTCGGGGGCCCGAACAGGCCTTGAAGCATCGCGAACGCGGCAGCGATGGGGGCAGGATCCGGGCCAACACAGAGCAGAACCACGCCCGTTACGTACTCATCTCCTGTGTCAAAGGAGGGCCGATTCGGATCACTGGTGTCGTCCACGGTGAGGACCACGTCGGACAAGAACGTCCCTACGCTGCCTTGTCCTTGTCGAATGGTCGTGAACACGTCGGCGTCGGGCGTCGCGAAGATCGCCTGCATCTGGGAGAGGTACCCGTTGATTTCCGCGACCTGTCGGGACAGGCGGTCGACTTCGCGCCCCAAGAAATCGAGGTAGGCGTTGTTGGTCTCGTTGATGTTGCGTGATGCGCCTCCGAGGGTTTGGAGGTTTTCAAGGGCCTTGTCCAAGAGTCGATCGAGCCCTGGTAGCAGCGTTGCGATAGACGGGGAGCGCGCCCAGTCAGGGGCGACGCTCAAGCGTGCGTCGGTCAGCTGCGTGCGGTTGGCGGGACGGCGCCACTCCGCACACGAGGAGAGCAGGCTGTAGGGGTTCTCGACGGTCGTTGGAGGCTCTGTGCGAGGCGAGCCGTTGGGGCGCGTACGAGGAGGTGAGGGCGCGGCGCTTTCGGATCCAGCGGTGCTCTCGATTCGGGACTTGAAGGCGACGTGGTAGAAGTACGGCTGGCCGGTTGCTTGATCGCTGGTGTCGATGAAGCGGTTAACGATTCCGTCGTACGGCGCCACCTTGAGCACGCGCGCGCCAAAACGCCCCGTTTGACCTTCTCGAAGATTGACGTCGTCGAACAGGTCTTGAACGAGGGTCACCGTCTTCGCGCGAAAATCCGTCGAGCGAATTACGGCGTATTCGGTGGGCACTACGCGCGCCCCGTCGTAGCTCAAGAGCGCGGTGGATTGAGGCACGCGCTCCCATTCCAAGACAGGGAAGTACCCGCGCCCCGAGGGGCTGATGCGGATTCCACGCGGCACGAAGTCCGAAACCCCGCGACTCGCGCTCACGCGATTCGCGCTGCGCGTCGTCGCGAAGAGTCGATCGAAGAACGTGGCGGCGCTCAGCAAGCTGGTGACGTCTGAGGCTCCTGCCAGCAACAGGGTGTACGTCCAGTAGCTGGCAGGATCGAACTTCGGCCGGTTTCTATCCCCCGGATCGTAGAGGGCCTCAGCGAGCGTCTTCACGAAGTAGGCATTACCGCCGAGGAAGAGATCGTCGGGGTTGAAGATCTGCGTGAACGACGGGCTCTGTCGAACGCGAGCGGCGGTCGCCGTCGACAAGCTGTTGAGGATGTTCTGCTGTGGAATCTGCACGAAGTTCGAGCCGGGCTCGTCGGGGTTGTTCGGTCTACTGGCGAGCGAGACGAGGCCCTTCTTCGGCAAGGGCACGACAAGGACGTAGACACCTGCGGAGTCAAGCAGCTCATTCACGAAGGTCGTGAGCGTCCCAAGCGCGGTTTGAATGGCGCTGTTGACGAGCTGTACGCGTTCGCCCTCTTCTGTTTGAACGACCGCTTGCGCCGCGCGCGCTTGGGTCTGCACGATGGACAGCGCCGTCTTTACGGCGTCAAGCCCCGTTCCGATCGTCTGCGTGATCGTCGCCACTGCGGGCGGAAGGGTCAGATTCAAGCTCTGCCAGTTCATCGGTTGAGTCCTTCGGCGGCGACTGCATCGCCAGCAAGCGTTGCGCTTTTGTGAGCTTGTCCAAGGTCTGGATACGCAGTAGGGTGCTTAGGAGCAGCCCTACGTCGCGCGCTCGCGCGATGACCTTCGGCCGTTTTGTCCACACATCAGGAGTCTACCACCATGCAGCACAGCGCAATCATCGGTACGTCGGGGACAGTCATTCAGATCGTCGATCCCTCGACGGGCATGTACTTGGACGTCACGTTTCATCCGGGACAGACGCATCACGCTCTGCGGGTGCTCATGAACGGGAAGCAGTACGTCGCGCATCTTCGCCTGACTCGGATCGAGACCAGCGACGAAGACGACGTGGTGGCTTCGCTCCGCGTTCCAGCGGCGCCTTCGGACGCGCCGCCCGTTCGCTCCGCCGCGCCGCACCCGGCGACGGTGCTCAAGCCGGAGGATCGCACTCGCGCGGGGGTCGAGGGCGCGCGGGCCAATCCCATCAAGCCATCTTCGGAGGCGCGTCCGAATACGCCCCATCCGGCGACGGTGCTGCGGCCGGAGGATCGTACGCGGGCAGCGATGGAGGCCGCGCGCGTCGATGGCGTCAAGCCGCAGACGACGGCGGCGAGGGCTCAGCAAGAGGCTCAGCGCGCGGCGGTCGAGTCGGAGATCGAGCGCGAGAAGCAGGAGCCCGTCATGTCGGACGAGGAGCTCGGTGTGCTGCGCACGGAGGTCGCGCTTCAGCGCCAGAAGAACTCCCAGTTGGCGGGCGGCGGTCAGATGGGCGCGCTGGAGCCACTCGTCGAGGGCGACGTGGACCTGCATCAGCTCGACGAGCATCCGATGACGGATGACGAAGTCGAGGCCCTGCAGCAGGACGCGGCGGCGCTTCGTGATCGAAGCGAGGACGGCGCCCCGGCATCGGGTGAGATGCTCCCCGACTACATCGACGATGCCCCTGCGCCCGCCTCGCCGGAAGCCCCGAAGGGCTCGGAGAGCAGCAAGGGCGGCAAGGGAGGCAAGGGCGGCAAGGGCGGCGTCACCCTCCGTTGACGCAGCCTCGGGGGATCAGGCCACCGCGAGCTGTTCGCTCTGAAGGCGCTGGTAGTCGAGCAGGACGTTGGTGTGCACGACATCTCCGATGGCGACGCCCGCCGCGACCAGCGCGGCCGGAGCGGCGGTCACGACCATCGACGTGTCCGTGTGCAGCGTGATCGTCGCCGGGGCGCCGCCCACCTGGGCCACGGCTTGCTCGCCGGCTCCGCACGCGAGATGCGTCTTCTCGACGCTTCCGAGGCTGCCCGCGCCCACGGCAGTGGCCTGCACGAGCGCGTTCGCGTTGGCGTTGCCGTTGATCGCCGCTGCGAGGTTCGCCATGGTGGTCGTCGCGGCGATGCGCGTCACCACGATGTCGTTGCCCGTCACGGTCACCGCGTCGGCGCCCTGGCTCGCGAGGAGCTTCACGCTGATCAGGTTGCCCTGATTTCCCGCGCGCTGCGCTTGGAGACGCAGGCGGTTGGTGGGGTCCGTTCCGCTGATCAGGAAGTCCGCGAACGCGACGCCGGTTCCGTCGCCGCCATCGAGGAAGCGGAACGGGCGCGTCGCGACCGCGTTCGGACCGACGATGCTCTGCTTGTCGGCGAAGGGCGCCACTTCCTGCGCGGCGATCACGGCGGTCGCCGTGATCCACACTGAGGCGAGGGCCGAGCCTGCCACCTGCGCGGCGATGGCCGTCGTGGTCGACGCAGCGGCGGCGGGCACGATCGTGATCAAGACCTTGCCGTCTGCGTACTCTTCGACCGAGACGGAGCCGCCGCCGGACGCGGCCTTGATCCAGACCGCGATGTTGTTCCCGCCGGGGCCCTTCTGGACAGCGGTGAAGGTCAGCAACTTCTCGGGCTTGTTGTAGAGCGGCGTCTTTCCTGCCGCGCCGTACGAAACCGCCGTGACTCGCTCACGGTAGATGTCGAGCGTGGACTGGAGGCCCGGGATCAGGTTCTCACCGCGAACGGTGAGAGCGGCGCCGCCTCCCACCGAGACCGAACCTTCGACCTGATGGATACGAGGCCGACCGCCAGGAATCCATGCGATCGAGTAGGTCAGTGCGGGACGGGTGCGCAGCGGGATGACTGCGCCCGTGCCGTCGACAGCAGGGATGCGCCGCTGCGAGAGCTTGCGCAACTGCGGCTTCAGGCGGTCCCAGACGGAGCCGGGGCAGCGGATCACGACGGTCTCGCCGCCGTCGGCGGAAGCGCGCGTGAAGGTCGCTTCGGGCGCCGTGGTCTCCAGGCCGAGGATGTCAGCGACGACGGCCGACGAGTTCGCCACCAGGGTCAATTCGACGTACATGAGCTTCTCCTTGAGCCCTGTAAGTAGGGCTCGCGGGAGGAGTATAGCTCAGCCGACCTTTGTGACGGTGCAGCGCGCAGGGGAAAGGTCTAGAACAAGGGGTACAGCTAGCGGCGCGAGGGTTGGAGCGGGCGCTGGGAGCCCAGGCGGATGCAAGTGCGACGAGATCAACAGAAATTGAGCGTCGAGCTGCGTTTTCAGCGCGTTGAGCGCGACGCTGAGCGCCTCAAACTTCGTCGCGTGACTGTCCGCTGGCCCCAACTGAATCGAGTCTGGGCGGGTGGTGTTCACCTTGAACACTGAGCCTTGCGGCGTGAACTCAATGTTGCCACCGAGCGCCTGTACCGCGTAAAGCTGCCCCTCCCGAACTTCGAAGCGCATTTGCCCGCTAGAGATCGTTGTTCGACGCCCCGCGACGATTTCGTTAGCGTTTCCACCTACTCGCACGTTGTGGTCTTGCGTTACGGAGGTAGTGCTGGAACCGCCGACGAACACTTCTTCGTTGTTGCTCACGTCGCGACGTACGTTGGCTTCGTATTGAACGTTGGCGTTGCCGCTGACGCGCTCAGTGCTTTGGCCTTCGACTTCGGTCACTCGCTGCCCGTAGAATCGAACAGGGTTGACGTCGCTATCAGCGCCGCCTCCGTGCTGATTGATTCCGCCCGCCGCGAAGATCTCGCACGCTCCGGTGGCACCAACATGAAAGCGGAACAGAGCCTGGCCCTCGCGGTTCGTGACTTCGAGCTTCACGACGTCGCCTGTGTGCCCCACGTCGAGTCGAATGGTGTAGTTCTCTTCGTCTCCACCGGTCTGCGTGATCTGATCGCTTCCGCCACGCCAGACGAATGAGGTCTTGCCGTCCTCGTTGATGATCTTCGATTCGCCCATCCAAGAGACCATTTGGTACAGGCCGGTCACGATCTTCACGAGATCGCCCTCACCAAACGCTTGGACTTTGGCGAGGGCGCCGCCTCGGATCTGCGCGATCTTGCCGTGTAGCGCGGCCACGGAGGCGCCATCTGGGCTTGTGCCGACGAAGTCGCCGGGCATGATGTCTCGGGGCTCGTTCGGGGCTCTCGAACTCGCGCCCAGATTTCGTTGAAGAACGGGGTCATCTCCCCCGTGCCCCGTGACGTCGGTGACCGATTGCGGCGTCTCGTTGCTCGTCGTCGCTACCTCCGCTGGCAGGACGCCCATGATGTACGGCAACCCCAGGGCCCACGTGACCACAACAGCTGTACGCGGCGGCAGCAGCGTCATGTCCCCCGGATGGCTGCGGATGCGGCCCATCTGCATGGTGCGCCCGGAGTTCAGCTGTACGCGGTACGCTTGCCCGCGCGCGTCGCAGCTGAGGATGGTTCCCCGCTCAATGTGGGGTGTGCCTGCGCTCGTGGCACCTGCGAGAGGGCCGGCTCCTCGCGGATCGGCCATTCCTTCAGGGATGAGCGGGTCAGGCGTGTTGTTCAGGCGCCCAGAGGGACGCGGAGCGGAGCGACGGGCCATGCCCGAAGCGTACGCTACAGAGCGTTCACGGTGGAGTCGCCGAGGCCCGAATCCCCGAACGTTCCCATGCGGTTGTACGTGGGCTCGGGGAAGACGTTGGGCGCCAGCCCGAGGACGGCGTCCATGAGCGCGCGGCCCACCGAGGGGACTTCCATCGCGTCCGACGCTTGGTAGGGCAGGATTCGGTCGCAGAAGCCAGAGACCTGCTCCATGACCATCGCCTGACCCGCGCCGATCTGCATGCCCCAGGAGTTGATCATGCAGAGCTCCAGGTAGCAGGACGCGACGAGCGTCCGGCTCTTGGTGCGCATGATGACCGCCATGCCGAAGGGGATGTAGAAGAGCTCCGAGTCCAGGTTGATGAAGAACTGCGAGGTCGGCGCGCCTTCGAACGCGGCCGGGTCGTCGAACTTGTCAGGGTTCAGCCCGCCCACTTCGACAGCGTTGTGATAGAGCGCCCGCAGGAGATTGCGGCCGTTCATCATGACGCGCTGCACGTTCCAAGACGACTGGCTCTTGCCTCGAAGGAAGTAAGAGCGGCCCGATCCGATCGCCATCATCGGCGTCACGGGCGCTTGGGTCTGCACTCCGAACGCCGTAAACATCCCCAGCGCCATGAGGGTGCGGGGGGTGTTGCGCTCGGGGCGCGCGACGGAGCGCCGCGCCGGACCGGCGAGCAGCAGCGTGTCGTCCGGGTGCGCCGCGTCGTACGTGGCGTTGTCGAGGACGCGTTCCACGTGGTTCCGCTGAAGGGACCACGTGGCCAGGGACTTGGTGACGCCGATCGGGTACGTAGGCATGGCTCTCTACTCCGTAGGATAGGATCTGGGTTCAGTGCCCGTGCGCCTTCGCGCGGTCATAGAGCGCTGAGCCCATGAGGGCGAGACCGGCGAGGTCTTTTGCGGAGGGTCCTCGATCAGCCGGGTTCGTTGCGAGGCTGTGCGCGGTCGTAGCGCCAAGACCAAGGAGCCCCGCCGCGTCGAGCGCCGCGTGCAGCTTGGGGTGGGTGTGAGGGTCCACGAGCTTGGCTCCGATGAAGGAGCCGTAGCTCGCGATGTCAGCGAGATCGCTGGCTCCCAAGTTCGCCACCTTCAGGCCGACAGCGTCGAGGACGAGAGACCCCGTCTTGGGTTGACCGCCGATACCCATGACGGACGCGCCCTGTCCGGCAGCCATGGCGCCCGCCACGGGCGCGATCACGCCCGTCGCTTTGCCGGCCATGTTCAGGGCTTTTCCTCCGCGACCTGCAGAGGCAAGAGCGCCCGCTCCGAACAACCCCTTTCCGAAGTTGCCGGCACCACGCATGGCGCTTCCTGCGCCTCGCGCGATGGCGCCCCAGAACGCGATTTTTTGTTTCGCGTCCATCAGGGTCACACCACGAGGTGGAAGGCCACCGTGTTCAACGGGCGAGCCACGCGACCGTTGAAGAAGAGCTCGATGCGATCGGCAGCGAATTCGCTGACGCCGATCGAGCTGATTGACCCTTCGAGAAGGGGGGGACCGAAGCGCGCGACGCGCCGGCCCTTGAGCTGCTCGGCGCCATCCGACACCGCGCGCGCCAGTTCGTTCACCGTCTCGGGCAGCACGTTGTACTGACCAATAAACGTCTCCAGGATGTCCTGCATGAACATGGAGATGAAGTCCACGTTCTTGACTACCGAGAGCTCACCCGTCTCGATGGCCGTCGGGTCCGTCGTCAGCTGGTGGATGCACTCGGGCAGCGCGCTGGGCGTGCGCTGCACGCACACGAACAGCCCGCCGTCGGAGAGGCGAGACAGCTGGGGCTCGCTGAAGTAGCCCTGCGAGTGGACCAGCTTCGTGAACCCGATGAAGGTTCCGTTCGTGAGACCCGCCTGCGGGGGAATTCCTGCGATCACGCCGCCGACGGCGCAGGCGAGGTAGAAGCTCGGCTGAAGTCCGGCGAGGGTTCGGGTCGTGGGCACCGCGCGAGCGAGAGCGCCGTCGCGGAGATCCGCGACTTCAACTTGATCGGGCCACATCACCGTCAGGCGCTTCGATCGCACCGACTGTGCGATCGTCACGAGGGCGAGCAGCTGATCTTCCAGCGAAAGGGCGCGCAGGATCCGGTAGTTCTGCGCGTTCGGCGTGGTGTTGTCGATGAAGCGGTCCTGAAGATCGCGCGCGAAGAAGTGCGGGAGCTCCTTGGCGACGGAGCCCGAGTCATCCTCTCCGTTGGCGATCAGCAGCCTGTTCTCGTTCTGGACGGTGCTCACCTTGTAGCTGAGCACGCGCCCGTCGTACGCCGTCGGTCCGTAGTTGTTCGGATCGAGCGGGAACTCGATGGTGTCTCCCGGAAGGACTCCCGCCGTCAGGAACGACGCGCTCGCGTCCTCCAGTCGGTTGAACAGATCGTCGTTGAGCGCGACGGTCGCCGTGCACGATCCGGTCACGGGCACGACGGAGGTGTACGCGTAGCGCTCGGTCCAGCCGAGCGCGCCGTTGTTGGCGTCCGGGATCACCGCGCCCGCGTTGACGACGTCTACCTGGGTGGCGCCGCCGAACGCGGAGATCAGGAACGTTCCGTTGTTCGCGGGGCTCGCTGCTCCCGTGATGGTCAGGTAGCGGCCAACGCTCAGCGCTGACATGCCGGACACGCCCGTGATTCGCATCTGGCCGCCGCCTGCGCCAGCGACGATGCTCGCCGCCGCGCCGGTTTGCCCGGTGAGCGCGTCGCGCGTCGCCTGGGTCGCGGGGTCGACGACCTGCGCGCCACCTGCCTGCACGCCCGCGAGCAACAGCGCCGAGACGACCGAATGGGCGTTTACGGCGTTCACGACCTGCGTGTGCGTGTGCGTGGTGCCGTCGACCGTGACGGTGATCGCGAAGCCCGCAATCGAGACCGTGACGGCGGGCAGACCGGGGCTGGCGACGTACGTGATGGTGTACGGGCCGCCCACGGTCGTGGGGTTCTTCATGGTGTAACGCGCGGTTCCGAGCGTTCCACCGGCGCCGGTGGAGATGTCGACCTGCGCGAGGTTCGACACCTTGACCGTGCCGTCGGGCGCGCGGATCAGGACTTCGATGTCCCCCGCGACGGCTCCCGCCGCGTCGTCCCAACGCGACGAGCCGGGCACCACTTCGAAAGCGCTCGGGTCACCGGGGTTCGGGTAGTTCTTCGAGCTGTTGACGTGTCCGAGCGTGTGCGTTCCACGCCTGTTCTGCCAGTCCGAGGAGCTGGGCGTCAGGCCGATCGTGACGGAGTCGCCCGGCAGCACGGATTGCACGCTGATCGAGCCCGTGGAAGCTGCTGCGAGCGAGACGGTGCGGTACTTCGCCGTGTTGACGCCCGAGGGCTGCTGCGACACGCCCGAGATCGAGCCCGAGTAGATCGCTTCCGTCGTGGGCAGCGGAATCGAACCGAGCACGATGCGGAACTTCTGGATCACCCCGTTCGTCTGCGCGAAGTTGGGGTCCGCGAGCTGGTCGAACTCCGCCTTGTACGCGGCGTGGATGTTGATGTCCTGCGTGAGCGGGATGAAGCAGTACAGATCACGCCTGGGGGACAGCGCGCCGCGCGCAGCCGTGTGGCCCGCTGCGTCGTCGGTGGCGACGCCGTAGAAGTAGATCGGCACTGCGCCGCCGTTCTGCAGGGCGAGGTAGACGCCGACCGCGAGGGGGTTTCGGCTGTCGATCTTGCCGAGGCCCAAGAGGGTCGAGACACCACCGACGACGCGCACGTCATCGGCCGTCACGGACCCCACTTCCTGAAGGTCCTGACGAAGCGCTCGGTACGCCAGATACAGCTCGGCGTAGGACAGCGCGCGCGACGCGGTCGTGGTGGCCGGGGCGGGCACTGCGACCGTGGCGACGGGCGTCAGCTGCACCGACAGCGTGATGCCGCCCTTGATCACGAGCTTGTCGGATCCGGGCTCCGGGAACGTCACGATCGTGTCCGTGGGGTCGAGCAGGTCCTGCGACGCCAGCGTGCGCTCGATGCGGATCTCGCCGTTCGCGTCGTAGGTCCACTGGCCCAGGCCCACGCCGGAGTCGGGGAGCTGCTGCGTCAGACGGAGCTTGTTCTCGTTGCCCGGCGCCACGAGGCCCGAGCCGTTGGGCTCGCCCACGCTCTGAACGACGCGCACGACGGTCTGTTCGACTCCCGCCTGCGACGACGTGAGGATGATCTTGTCGCCCGGCTGGATCCCCGCCGCGACGAAGTCTGTCGTGACGCCGCCCGTGATCGACACGAGCGTGCGATCCGCCGAGGTCGTCGTGACGCTGCCCCCGAACACCGGAGCGATCAGCGCGTTCAGGTAGGTGGAGCCGAGGACGACGTGCGGCAGGCGCAGCACGGCCTTGACGGAGTCGTGATCGACCTTCGATCCTGCGCTCTGGCCGGGGTATCCCCCGTCGAGCACGGTGACGGCTGCGCTCCCGGACGCGGGCGGCTGATAGCCCGTGTACGTGCCGTTGCCCGCGCGGGACTCCAGCTGTCCGTACGCCGACGTGAGCAGGATGGTGCTCGCATCATCGGGGTAGTCGAACAGGTCGTACGCCGGACCCAACACGACGGTGTTGAGATCGGGCGTGTTCGGCGTCGCCTGCGGCTGCGCCAGCTCTTGAAAGATGAGAACGAGGGGGCGTGCCATGGTGTTCCTCTCCGCTGTCGGCTGAAAGATAGGAGTTCTTTACGGCGTTGCGCTCATCGCGCGTTGCGAAGGTCGAGCGCGCGCAGTTCGAGTGCATCTTCGTTTCCGAAGTTCATTTTTGCCGCGATCTCCTTGAGGAGCGGGGCGATGGGGCGCGTACGCCACGCGAACTTGATCATCGTCGTCAGGGTCACGGTCGTGACCCAGGACTCGACGTTGGAGCTCGTCGGTCGGTAGGGCTGCGTGTCGCTCAGCGTTGGAGCCGTGATGTCGTGAATGCTGAACGCTTCCCGAATGTGGTTGCGGGAGCCGAGCAAAAACGCGAACACCACGTCGGCGAGCGTGGCGCTGACTCCGCGCGTCCTCCCGATACAGAGCACGGACAGGGGCACATTGGCCCACGCGATGAACAGCTCTGTCATCGAGGGCAAGTCGATGTCGGCGCGATGACCGACGGCTACTTGTTGCGGCTGCGTTACGCCCTTTTCTACCAAGAGGGATGGCGTTCGATCGCGTGCGTCGGGCTCGTCGGTGTACTGGCTCTCGATGTAGATTCGAGTCTGTCCCGTCTCGGGGTTCAGTGGCTGCGCGTCAGCGGCCCAGATGTAGGGGTTGTCTAGGGCGTTGCTTCCGCTGAACCGCGCTTGAAGGCAGTTGGTGAGCACCGCGACGAGGGCCATCGGGGAGCCGGGGAAAATGTCCGAGTGCTGGTCATCGACTCGGGCTGTTCCAAAGAACGGGCGGACGTTGGTCATGTTCAGTACAACGGCTCGATCGCGTTCGGGTTGAGAGCGTACCGATAGAGTACGTTGTCGTGTGGGAGCTCTTGGCCCGACACCTCTTGGTGCGCGGAATTCAGCTGAATCTGCGTCTCGACCTGTTGATCCAGCCGGAAACGCCGATTGTCGGACAGGCGCACGAGCACGTCGTCTCGCTCAAGGGTCGGATAGTCGGGGAGCCAGAACGAGCCGTCATTGGCGTCGCTCTTTTGGTTGGGCCCCACATTCGAGGTGTTGGACGTCACGTTGCTGCGTGCGTAGGTCACGAAGGGCGTCCAGTAGCCCCCAACGAAGCCGGTGCCCCAGCACGTGACGCAGTTGGGGCGTACGACTTCTTTGGTGCGCTTGTCGGTGCACTTCAAGCAGCGCTCCCCCCATCTGCGACGCTTCAGAACGACGACGCGTGTGCCGTTGAACTTGAGCGTCAAACGGAAGTCGCGCTGCGTCTTTCGCAAGTACTGAGACATCTTGCGGTCGGTAAACGCGGGGCCCGTTTCTTCTCGACACTCCAGTTGCGCGCCGGATGGCAAGAGGCAAACGACGCGGTAGTGAACCTCTTGAAAGAGGCGCAGGGAGTTGGGTTGAAGGTTGTCGAGCGTCGACGCGATGGAGTTGAAGGCGTCCTTAAACGCGTACTGGTCCGTTCCAGAGAAGATCTGTTCCCATGGACCTTCCGGGCCGCCGCTTCGATACAGCGTAAAGAGGAAGACACCGCTCTCTGTGGGAGAAACGCTGTCGATCGTCCACTGCACGAAGTAGCCGTACGGGAAGAGCGCGCTGAGGCGTGTGATCTTCAGGTTCATGGCTGCGGGGGGCTCCCGGCGGATTCTTGGGCTTCACCCGTCGGCTCCGACATGTGATTGAACGCGCGCCGCATGGCGTAGTGCTTGGTCTCTTGGCTCCCGGCCAGCGTGTGCGCGAGGTTCCAGGCCTTCGACTCTGGGAGTCGGGGGTCGAGATTGTCGGTGTCGAACTTGCCCTCAGCGACGGGAGTCACGTTTGTTTCGGGAGAGAGGCCCGCGCCTTTGACGAAGGTCCCAAGGTCCATGCCGCTGGGCTGCATTTCGCGCCCCAGCACGGTAGCCAGCACGGGGCTGGCGCGGCCCGGCACGCTCTTGAACTGCGCGTAGCCCAAGACACGTCCATCGCGACCACGTAGAGGCAGGTGGTAGCGCCCGGGCGGGAGGCCCATCGCGTCGATGGCCCGCTGCAAAGGGGCCACGTTGCTACGCGCGAAGGGCGTGCGCTCCTCCATGCGGTCGTGTGCGTGGGCCGCGCCCTTTACGGCGTATGGGGGCCCCTCGTCGACAGGCCGATCGTACCAGTTGAAGAAGTCGTTCGCGTTGAAGGAGCCGCTGACTCCGAGCGGAACCTCTTCCTTTCGCGAGGCTTCACCGGATCGACTCGCGGGAGAGGCGACACCCGTGCCTTCGGTGACAGGCACAACATGTTGAAGGCGTTGCTCCGTTGTCCTCATCGGGTCACCGGCAACGTGGCTTGCTCTCCCGCTTCGAATTTGTCAGCGGTCGAGCGCTGAGCGGCAGAGGCCGAAGACTCCAAGAAGTTCTGCTTGTAGTCCCCGGGCGAGGGTTGGCGCAGAGGCCCATGTTGTGCGCCCTCGCTCTTGTACTTGGGCGAGCCCATGGACGGCGGCTTCGGCGCTGACACAGCAGTGGATACACCGCTTGTCGCGCCGCTCGTTGCGCCAACGCCGGTTGCTGCGTGCTTTTCAGCACGCTCCGGGATGCGCTGGTCACGCGACGCGTCGTCATACTCCCGCACCATGGCAGGGGTGATGCCGTGCTTGCGCGCGGACTCCGTGTGGAAGAAGCGCCGCTGGCGGTCGGAGACGAAGGGCATACCCGAAGGATAGCCCTACCGCCCCCGCTGCTCAGCGATCAGATCGAGGACGGCGGGGTGTCGAACACCAGCTGCTGCATCGACTCGGAGTTGCCGATGCCGATGCCGGGCGCCGCGTACGAGAAGAACGTGATGATGTCGGCGCGCTGCTCGATGAAGAGCGTGGCGTCCTGGAGGAGGAAGAAGTTCCCCAGGAAGTTCTGCGGGCTGAAGATCCAGCACTCGCGCGGGTTGTAGATGTCGGTCTTCGCGGTCGTGATGACCGGGATGCCCCAGAGGCGCTCTTCCTTGTCGATGCCGTCCTGGTAGTGGGCGCGCGCGATGGAGTCGCCGACCAGCGTCGCCGGGAGGTTCATGGCCTCGCGGTAGAGGCTGTTGGTCATGAGCATCTTGCCGATGGGGCGGCGGCGGCCGTCCATCGCCTGGAAGCCCTTCACGAACGCGCCCGGCGTGAACGCGCTGACGTTCGAGCGCTGGTTGGCCGCGTTGCGGTTCACCAGGGTCAGGCACGTGCGGCGGAAGTACAGGTCCTCCTGATCGGCGAGGTCCTTCACGCTGTTGTCCGCGAGGATCTTGCGGATGTCGTTCTGATACGACATCAGCTTGAACTTCGACTTCGTGAAGAGGTCGCTCTGGGTCTTGCCGAAGTAGACCACGTAGCGCTTGCCTCGGAACCAGCGCGCGCGCGGCGTGCCGTCGAACTGCACGTACGTCGCCGCGCTGTCCGGCTCCTTCTCGACGATCTTGCGGGGCTCGTCGCTGTCGACGTCCCGATCGATCTCGTCGTCCTGGAGCGGCTGCGGCGGCAGCACCATGCGCACGGCCGCTTCCTGGCGGACGATGCTGCGGATGAACGCCGTGCCGGCTTCTTCCGCGAGCTTGGTGTTGCCAGAGCCGAGCATGCTCACGAACTTCTGGTTCAAAGCACTCGCGTTCTGCTGAACGGTTTCCGTGTTGTACATCGTCGTCGTCTCCCGATCTCGGTGAAGAGGTTAGTGGTAGTGAGATCAGCCTCGGAGACCGAACATCACGTGCAGGATGCCGTTCTGGAGGCCACGGTTCCCCACGTAGCCGACCACCTGAAGCGCGCTCACGGGGTTGGTCTTCGCCTCGAACTTGCCCGCGTTCACCACGAGCGGCGCGCCCGGCGGGAACGTGACCCCGTTGAACTGGTCCGTCAGGCACTCCAGGACGCCCGCCAGCACGACGAGCTTGCCCAGGTACGCGCCGTCGAAGTCGTCGTCGCCGCCGTGCACGAGGCCCGTCGGGATCGGAAGGGCCGCAGCGAGGTCCGGGGACGTCGCGAGACCCCAGTACCCGTTGGCGTTGAGGGTCACCACCATGCCCGGAACGATGGTGCCGGGCTGCGGGGTGCCCTGGCTGTCCGGCGTGGTCACGCCGGTTCCGGCGTCGATCGCGGTGGCCGCCTCCTGCGCCAGAACGTCCGAGATCCAGAGCGCGGCGTAGGCGCCCGGGTTCGGCTGGGCGGAGATCAGGTCGTAGTTCGAGTTGAGCTTCATGTCACTACCTCGTTGGGGATGTTAAGCGCCGCACAACGCTGCGGCGCGGGACAGCGCGTCAGTCGTTGTAGGTCCCGTTGAGGATCGTGTCCTCGAACGCGTCCCAGGCGAGCTTCGTGGCCTCTGCCGAGTCCGTGGGCGCGGCGCCGGGAGTGCGCGTGCCGCTGGGCGAACCGAGCGGCGTAGGCCGCTCGGGCGCGGCGGTCTTGAGCATCCGGCCGAACACCGTCTGCAGCTCTTGGTCATCGGCCGCCGAGAGCTTCTCCTGCACCGCAGCAGGGAGATCCTCTCCGGTCTGCTGGTGATACAGCTCCCGCAGCATCTCCGCGCTGCTGGCGCGCTTCTCTTCGGGCACCGTCGGCGAGGGCGTCGCGGCGGGGCGCGCGTCGAAGTCTTCGGCGAGCAGTTCGAGAGCGGAGGCGATCTTGTTGAGCGCGGTGGTCATGGCGACGAGATCCGTTCGTGAAGGAGTGTAAGGCCCCGCACGGCGCGTAGCGCGAGGGCGGACTTCTCGAAAAGCTGGACAGCGCGCGTGTTTTCGACACAACGCACCGCGTGCGCGAGCTTGCGCAGGGGCGCTCCGGGCCTCTCGTCGTCTTCGGGAAACACCGAGTCCGGGAGGCTCGGCGGCGCGGAGCGAAAGCCTGCCGTCTTTACGGCGTTCAGGCTGGCCCACGAAATCTCCGGGTCCGGCAGCGCGCGCAGCGCTCCCGCCACTGCTCGGACTTGCCCGGAAACGGAGTCCGGCAAGGCAGAGGCGGTCTTGGTCGTCTGCTCGGGCGCCCGAGGGAGGGTGCGCAAGACTTCATCGAGCGTCGGCATCTACGGCTCCACGAGGTGACGGCGAAGGACGGGGTCGAAGGCAGAGGCTTCGGAGGCATGCTTCGCTGCTCCGAGGCACTCCCTGGCGTCGCGAAAGTACTCCGCGACCTTCGGGGAGACGGCATCGAACGCCGCCTTGCGCAGGTCGCGATGCGCCTCGATCAGCGCTCGGCGGCGGTCGTCGTTCATCCCGCGCTCACCAAGAGCTTGCCGATCTCGTAGCCGTGGGCGTAGTGCTCGGCGGCCTTGACCTGGACGGCCTGCTCCAGCTCGGCGGCTTCGCGGTCTTCCGCTTCCTTGAGCTGCATGTCTTCCGACTGGGCCGCGCGCTCGACGCGCGCCAGGAACGCGCGGGGGTTCTCCTGCGCCTCCTTGACGAGCGCGACCATCTCGGGGTCCAGGTCTCCCGCGCCGGCCGTCTTCTCGCCGACCTGCGCCGCGAGCTTCTCCGCGACCTTCTCGTACATCCCGAGCTGCGCCATGAAGCCGTCGGCGATGGCTGCGCCGTAGAGGTTCGCCATCTTCAGGGAGCCCTCCTGATCCTGCGCCGCGAGGTCCGAGGCGAGCTTGTCGAAGATGGGCGCCGCAGCGCCAGCGGGGGACGCGGCGCTCGCCGTCTTGGTCTGCGTGACCGCCGCGACGGCGTCGGCGACGGCGCTCGCCGCCTTGGTCGAGGGCTTGGCTCCCGAGGGCTGGGCCTGGGTGCTGGCGGTCTTCGGCATCTGCTTGTTGAGCATATCGTCGAGGTTCATGGTGGGCTCTCCAGCTGTAGGTTAGTCAGCGCCAAACGAGGCGGCTGATGTTTTCGACGAGGCGCGCGACGTTCAAGCCAGGGGCTTCTTGGACGTCGTGAGCCTCGATCTCCGCGCCCGACACGAGCGTGGCGACCTTTTGATGCAGCGGCGTTGTCTCCAGCCACTGTGCATACGCTGCGCCGTTTTCGCGCGCGACCTTTTTGAGCAGGGCGTTGTAGTCGGGGGCGCCGACGCGCTCGATCAGATCGAACGCCGCCTTGTGCACGACGTCGGCCCGAGAGGGGCGGTCGTACCCTGAGACCTTCACGAATTCGGTACCGCCTGAAACGGGTAGGCCCTGATCCGTGACGTAGCGATTGTATCGATGGGGGCGAAACTGCTTTCGCAGCGCGCGCTGGGTGGCGTATCCGGCAGCGAGCCCGATCGGTAGCGACCACACGCCGCTACCTGGACCGAGCGCCGCGCGCAGGCCCCCAGCGTACAAGGCGCCGAGCAACGCGGTTGAGCCGAGCTGCGCTTTGGCATCTTCGTTGTGCGCCGCCATCGCGGCGCCCCGTGTCGTTTGGTACTGAGTCCCCGTGTAGGGGTCCGACAGCGACAGCACGTCCGTCTTCGCCGGCTCGGTCGCGCGGTAGTGCGCCCCAGGGCCAATCGGAAGCTGGAACAAGTCCGTGGGGCTGTACGCCTGCTGCCGGACGTAGTCGTAGATGCCCCCGCGCTTCTCGATCCACGAGGACAACGGACGAGCCACGTCGTCGTTTACGGCGTCAACACGCAACGCGACCAAGGACCCCAGCTTCGTTTCTACGTCGGGGTACCGCGCGATGATCTCCGTCAGCACGGGTTCGAGCGCGACGAGGCGATCGAGGTCCGAGCTGGACGCGGTGACGTTCGCAGCCTTGGCGAACAGGTCGATCACTTCTCCTGTAGCGAGCACCACGCCGTTCGCAGCGAGCGTCGCGAGCGTGCTTGTCACTCCGGCCGTCTTTGCAGTCGCGTACACGGCGGCAGACAGCTGCGGCCACTCTTGCACGATCGACGATGCTTGGACGCCGTAGGCGGTGCCGAGTGCCGCAGCGGTCTTCTCGCAGCGGCTACGGATCTCCACTGCACGCGCCTCGTATGCGCGAAGCTGCTCGCCGAGGTCGGCGCTGTACCGGAAGGCCGTTTCCCCCGCGACCTTCTTGAGCATCCACCCGGTGGGGTCTGCGGGTCGAAACACGAAACTGATATCGAAGAACTTCGGGCTGGGATTGAGGACGGCGACCTTTCTTCCATCAGGAAGAATGCGACGCAGCATCCGCAGGGCGTGTTCGCAGTACTGTGCGCGGGTGGGAGCGCGATGGCCGCAGATGGTGCAGACATCCCAGCGCACGTGGCAACCCATCGAGACCGCAGGGAAGTCGCCATCACCGATTCGCTGCGCGATCTCAGGGTCGCGCCCGTTGACGAGCTTCAGCAGCAGCTCGACGCGGTGCATGTACGGGTTGAGAATCGCCTTGTTGATGTACCCGAGCGACTTCGTGGGGTCTTTGTTGACGTGGTGCTTGTAGATCCCGCCATGCTTTTCGAAGGACGGGTAGTGGTGGCGAAGCGTCTCGGGCTCAGAGATCCAGCCGTCGAGCGCCGCCGTGCACTCTGGGTGGCCACACGCAGCGAGCTCCCCGACCTTGTAGGGGGCGTTCGGGAAGCCGTCTCCGTTGCGGTTGTCGTCGTAGTACTCGTACGCGCCCAGCGCGTTGACGAGGATGTACGAGACGCCGCTCTCGGGCTGGACGGTGGAGAGGAAGTCGTAGAGAGGGGAACGACTCTCGGTGAACGCGCGCTTCTCGATGCTGAGCCCGCCGCGAGCGCCCCTCCACGCCACCAACTGCACCGTGGGCTCCCCGGTCTTGGGGAAGCGGTCGTCCAGCTCTAGAAGCTTGTCCATCGCGATGGAAAGATACGACTGCTGGGCGCCTCTGCGCTAGCGACGGCGACCCGCGTTCGCGCGCGCGGCTGCGGCGGTCTGTGCTTTCATCAACTTCAGGCGAGCTGCGTGCAGCTCCGCGTCTCTTGCGATCTCTGTTGCCGTTCGCTTTGTGTCGCGCATTTCGTTTTGCAGCTGACCCGCCCCATGCCCGAGCATCGCGCCCATCGCGACCCCAGGGAGGCCGAAGCGCAAAGCGCCGCGCGTACGGTTTTCATCGTCTGCGTAGGCGCCGAATGCCCCGCCTGCGAGGCCGCCTCCCACTGCACCGACGGCGGCCGGATGCGCCTTCAGCGCGGCCAGAAGCTGGGCGCCGTAGCTCGCGCTCTTCTGAAAACGCGAGAGATCACGCAGAGCGGCCTCTGCGTTGAGGTCGCGCAGGAACTCCAGCTCGTGAACGGTGTACGCACCGTCTTCGGCCAGTTTGTCGATCGTCGTGTCTACGACGGCAGCGCCGACGAGGGACGCGACGAAGGCCTCACGGGTGGAGCGATCTTCGCTGAGCTTGGTTCCCGCGTCGTTCGTCGCCCATGTGTGCAGCGCGATCTTCGCGAGACCGTCGAGCAGAGTTGGGCCCTGCTGCGCCGCAGCGGTCTTGATGGCCGTCCACTGTGCGCGCAGCTCGCGCGTCTTTACGGCGTTACTTGTCACCGTGCAGCTCCTTGTACGCCGCGAGGCCATCGCGAATGATGGCTTGATTGACTTGATCCACGGCGAGCTTCACCGACAACGCCTTGACGACGTCGGGGAGGGTGGCGGAGGAAGGCGGATAGCCTCCGTTTTGGTGGATCACCTCGAAGGCCAGCTTCGACCAGCCGTGCGTGCGCAGGGCCGCGCGAAGGCTCGGGGAGATGAGTTTGTCGATGTTCACGGCGTGCCTCGTCCCTTCGCGTTCTGAATGAACTTCTCCGTCTCGGTCATCATGCGGATCGTCGCGAAGTCCGGCCCGGTGTTGTGCATGCCGGACATCGTGGCTTGGCGGAGAAACGTGCGCGTAGCCATCGGGTTGCGAGCCACAGACGGCGCGAAGGTCTTGAGGGTCTTGAAGGTCTCTGCGAAGCCCTGTGGGTTCTCTTGGTGCGCCTGTTGAAGCATCTCGTCGCCGTCGATCGCCGCCTGAAACGCGGCTTGATGCTTCGGTTCATCGTAGAGCTTCTTCTTCAGCACCTTGTGAACCGCGTCGATGGGGTCTCCGACGAACTTCTGCGCCAACTGGTTGGCCAAAGAGTTCGCCATCGCTCCCTGCATCGTGGGATACACCATGGTATCCGCTCCGATCTTTTCTTCGGCAAATGCGTCGTAGCTGGCGTAGACCGACATTGGAGGCATGGGGTACGCCATGTTCATCTGTGCGTTGCGCATGTAATCCCTCATTCGCGCGTCTTGTTCTCCAGCGGCTGGACCGCCGCGCAGCATAGATACGCCCATGGCGCCGCCGCCAGCGGCTAGCGCGAGTGGGGTGGCATTTTGCGCGAGCCAGCTTTGCTGCGTGGGCGGGTTTACGGCGTTTGGGGCGCTTGCAGAAGGGGCGTTACCGCTTGGAATGGGCCCTTGCGGGGCCTGCGCCTGGGGGTAGGCTTGAGGCCTGGGCGCAGCTTGCTGCGCGTGCGGACTCGGCGCCGGGCGCGTGGGTGCGGCAGCGGGTGCGCTCGGCTGCGCAGCGGGGGTCTGGTGGTGCGCGGGCACAGCATGTCCCTGCGCTTGCAGGTACTGCGCGGGCGTCATCTTCGAGTAGTCGACGGGGGTGGGGAGCCCGTGCTGTCCCGTGACCTTTGCCGCTTCCTGGATCTGTTGGAATTTGGCTGCGGCTTGGTCAGCGGCGCGGGTCGCGCCGTATTCGCTCTTCGCGCCGGCCACGGCTCCACGAATCTGGTCGCTGGCTCGCGCGAAGAATCCTTGATTCCTGCCGCCGACGCTGACGCCCATCGGCAAGGGCTGCACGACCCCCTTCACCACGTTCATCGGCAGCTCGCCATGCGCGTGAAGGGTATTGACGGCCCCCTGCAGCGCTGCGCGCGACTTCTGGTTGTGCGCTACTTGCGACGCGCCTTGCCGCAGGCCACGCAGTCCCGCGCCCATCTGCTGAAGGATTCCCGCGTTCTTCTCCAACGCGGCTCCGACGTGATCGAGGATCTCCGCTTCCAGCTTACCCATGGCGCACGACCTTCTTGAGCCCCGCGATCTTGGCCGCGACAGCTTCCTGTTGCGCGACGAGCGCCTTGAACGTTGTGCGGACGTCCAAGGCGATCTTCAGGCGCGCGGTGAGAGCGTCCGGCACCCCCACCCATGTGTGCTGCAGCGACGCGAGCTTCGCTGAAACCTCAGCTTCGTCCGCACCGTTGCCCAGCGCACTCAAGCGGCAACGATGGCGCACCGCGTTGAGTTCGGGTAGCACGTCCGCGCCAAACAGCGCCACGGCGTTCTTCTCGAAGTCGTCGTGATTCCAGTTTTGGAATCGCGACTGAGCCGCGATGCCGTCGAGCGCGTCATCCCACGCGAAGTTCAAGGCGTGCCGCTCCACGGCCAGATCCGCAGCGAGCTTCTCAGCACGGCGCAGCTCCACGAGGGGCGAGCGCCGAGGGCTCAAGTAGCCGTTGATCTCGCCTTCGAGAGCCGCGACTTTCTCCCGAGCAAAGAGCGACGCGTCTACGGGCGGCGCGTACTCGTTCGGAAGGTCGGGGTATTCGGCCGCTGCTTGCTTGGTGTGCGCGGCGGTGACCGCTTGATGAAGACTGGAGATCACCGCTTCGGGATCCGACAGCTCGAAGTTGGGGGTTCGATCGTCCTCTCCCTTCAGCGCGGCGTGCTTCTGCTCGAACGCTTTCGTGTTCGCGCTGCGGCAGAGGCGCCGAATCTGTTCGGGGTTGAGGCCGTTGTCGCGCGCCGTCTTCGTGGCCAGCTCATTGAGCGGGGCCCCGTTCTGCTCGCGGCCAGCCCAGAAAGCACGAGCGATAGCGGTCGCCTCGCGGTCGAAGTCGGTGGAGTCCCATTGTGCCATCGGCGTGCCTCAAAGGTAGGGGGCGCTCAGCCCTTCAGAATCTCTTCGCGAGTCGTACCGAGCTCTTCGGGGGTCTTCGTAGAGCTCTTACTCGTCAGGGCGAACTCCAGCGTGGAAAGTGCGTCGGAGATTCGGTTGGCGGACGACGAGGCCTTGATCGCCGTTGCGGTCGCCGCTGCTGCACGGCCCCATTTGAACGACTCTTGTGCGACTTTGCTGGTGATGGGTTTCCCCCGATGCTCGAACGCGCGGCTGTGGGCCTCTCCCATCATGTCTTCCAGCACCGTTTGGGCATCAGGTGCCGTACGCGGCGTCAGTCTGTACCTGTCGAGCAGCCGCGCTCCGCCTTCGATGAGCGCGAGTTCGTAGACTTCCCGCTCAGCTTTCGTGAGGCGAAGGTGCTGTACGTAGTTGCGGATCTCGAAGACGTTCGCGAAGACGGATCGATCGAAGAACAGCGTTCGATAAACGGCGTAAACACCGGGTTTCAGCTCCAACGCTGCTTCGACTTCAGCCTCTTTTGCGACGCACAAGCTGAGTGCATCTAGCACATGGTGGTCAGCGGAACGGAAGATCGCATACGCGCTCGCAACGACTGGATCGTCCGTCTGTCCTCGCAGAATACGAAAGAGTGCGAGGGAGAGAGGGTCTGACGGGGGTTCGACGCCGGTCTGCTCCGCGAGCGCCGCGATCTTTTCGTACTTGTGGCTTGGCGCGACAGCGGGCTGCATGGTCTCACTGATTATGCCGACCGCGCTCCAGCAGGCAACAGCTGATCGCCGTATTGCTCCAACGACAGCACAGCGTCGCCCAGCATTCGGAACACGTCCCGCACGACTTGTTCCAGCGATGTGAAGGCCTCTTCGCCGATCCGCTCGCGGATCTGCTTGCTCTTGACGTAGAGCAGCAGGAGCGTGCGGCCCAGCCGATCGAGCGCGTTGTCCAGGGAGGGGGTGTAGTTCTGGAGCAAGTCTCGGATGCTTCGAACATTCGCCAGCGAGGCGACGGCCGAAGCGTCGAAGACCCCCGCCTGATCCAGCTCCATCGCTTGATCGAGGAACTGAGGTGCGACCTGCTCGGCGAAGAGCGCGGGGTTGGGCTCCTTCGGCATCACCGGCTGCGGCGGCGGAGGCGGGGGTTCGCCCTGCATCGCCATCGCGTTCGGATCGCCGCCCTGGG
>Ga0315901_10001562_pt1 | contig 33111 bp, 23 predicted proteins | sample LakEriMetagenome_10_FD_203761 | JGI IMG/M metagenome (GOLD analysis project Ga0315901, IMG submission 203761) | Freshwater fungal communities from buoy surface, Lake Erie, Ohio, United States - Buoy 2 MA116 | ecosystem: Environmental > Aquatic > Freshwater > Lake | place: USA: Lake Erie, Ohio...
CTTTTACAGCCAACGTTCCAACGTATGTTGAACCCCCATCATATGATGTGAATGTCCAAAGATCTCTGCTACTTGCTCCAGTTGTTGCTGGAGGGATTGATCCACCAGACCAGTAAATTGTGTTTGCGAAAGTTATTGTTCTTCCGCCAGTGCCATCTTGAATTAGAACAAGAGAGAAGGTTTTAGCAAGACCATCTGATGGCGCATTGACGAATGTGAACACTGCAGAAGAACTTAAAATATATTTGAACCAATTTGAAGTTGATAAGTCAACAGAAATTGAACCACCAGTTGTCGAACTTGCAATAAAATCTTTTGTAGATTTAAAGTTTGCAGTGATATTACCCATAACAACATTTGCTGGAAGATTATTATATTCAATATTCCAAGCGCCAGTTGTCTCATTCCAGTGTAGATCAGCATTGGCTGTACCTGCACCCTGACCGCGACGAACACGGAAGTATCCATCACCACCAGCAGCAGAACTGAATCGTAGAACGTATTTGTCGCCATCAGTTACAGCTGGAGCAAGAATTGGATCCTCAACCGTTAATGTACGAACATATGCAGTAATAATATTGGCATTATCAATATTTGCCAAATTTCGAACAATTAGGTTTCCTGTTGCTGTATTACTTGCAACATTTAGATTATATGCAAATACATTATTAGTTACATTCAGTGTACCAGTAACGTTTACATTTGCAAAAATATATGTGTGTGGATGGATGTTGAGTGTCACACCACCAGAGGCATTAGCGATGTTCATCGTATCGCCAACGTTGATTCTCACAGTTTGAACATTTACATTGAGTGTTCCATGCGTAGCATTAGCAACTGTGACATTTGCACCATAGAATACAGTATTTGTATTGACTGCAAATAGATCCGTTGCACCCATACGGCGAAATTTGATATCACCAGCGTCGACATAAAGGTGATTCGAAGAATTGTCAACTTCGATATTGAATACTGTGAGAGTGCCGTCGATATTCGTGTCATCTTTGACATCAAGTACAACACCACCGCTTGCATTGTTTATGCGAACATAACCATGCTCAATAATGACATTGCCAGCATGCTTATAAAAATCGCCACGAGCAATCTCATTGACGTCATCTCTCAACAGATTTGTTGATATTCTCCATTGATTGAATGTATTGCTTGTTGTTACTTCTGCAACATTTATTGTATTTGCCATGTTATTTCTCGCCGCCGACTGCCTTCAGTATTTGGGTTAGCATAGTTTTCATTTCTGAAACTTCTGATTTCAAAGTATTTATTTCTTCCTCGACCATCTTTGCTCTTCGCAATTCAGCAATCTTCTGTTGATGTTTTGCAACTGACGCCTTATTTGTGTTCAATATTGCAAAATTGTTCATATCTTTTACATAATGCAAATTATCACTCACTCTTGCTTTGTCGCTCATATCAACCCTCTGGTACAGCAGTGATTCTTAGATTTTTGACTCTTGGAATCAATGATTGGTCGCTAGTAATCATACACACCTTGATTTGGAAGTGCTTGAATGTTCCACCGATTGGATAAGAAACGCCATTCTCAATATAGTTGATTTTATTTTCATCAAGAGATGGTCGATATTCTAGCCCAATAAAGGTATTTGTATTTCTAGAATAAACATCTTTCACCTTGCTCATCAACTTCCAGCTCTTATCTCCAATTGTTTCTGGATCATCTCCAGAACGAACTTTATAGTACACGAGAACATCAGTTCCTGTTGGACGAATTGCGTCCATGAATACTCTCAAGTCTCCAGATTCGAATCCATCTTCTAGAACAATTTCTCTTGTAACATATTTCGCAAGAATATTACCACCACTCTTTCCATCTTCACCAGAAACAACTGCAGTTGCAGTTACATTTCCAGTTGGATTTGTTGGTGCATTGACAGCCACTGTTGGAGTAGTTACATAACCACTACCCATATGAGTCAGAACAATCGCATTGATCTTATTTGCACCGTCAGTATTTGCAACAGCAAATCCAGCTGCACCAGATCCACCGCCACCAGAGATAGTGATCGCATATAATCCAATATTGTATGTTGGATTTGGGAAATATGCGCTCTTGAATGCAAGTGCTGCAGTATTCACAGTATTGTTTGAGCTGCCAACTACGATATTTGGAGTATTTGTATATCCAGTACCATAGTTTGTGATTGCAATTTTAGTATTTGACAATCCAGCATTATTGATTGAGAAGGTCGCTGCAGTAATTGCAAGTCTCTCTAAATTCAATATTGGTGAAATATCGGAATCAGAAGATGACATATCGACAGTTAGTAGAACGCTATTTGCGTTTCCTTGAATCAATTTTCTTCTGTTGATTGAGTTTTTAGCAGACTTATCAAGCAATGTTCCAAACTCAACTGGTCTATTTGGTTCAAGGTCAACACCAATGGTTTCGCGATCTAGAGTTGCAGAATACACGCCTTTCATTTTATAATCGATAAGTCCAACAGGGAAACTCAAATCAGTTGATGTGAGCATCACACGATCAATATCGATATTCGCAACTGGTGGAGCATCTAGATTGAACGTTACACTGCCAGAACTATCAAAAACTGCCTTGTTTAGAACAAACATCAAATCTTGATTTTGATATGGCGTCCATGTCGTTGAGTTTTGTGATCGGAAGAATGATCCAGCATACGGCTGTTCTGAAATACGAACAGTAGATGTTGTACCAGTTCCAAGAACATCAGCACCAAGTTCAGCAATGAACAACTCATAATCTGGAGAGTCTGAGCCAACAAGGATTGCATACTCGCGATTTGGTTCTAGGAACACAGGATCGTCAAATGTAAACTTTGTGCTTGTTGTTGGATCATTTGTGCTTGGGAGAGATGATACCTTTACATCCTTTGCATTTACAGACTTAGATGCAAGATACTTCTTTGTTGGATATCCGTTTTCTACTTCTGCAATTCGAACAGTTACAGGAAGTTGTAGAGAGCCTCTTGTCAAAGTTACAGAATTCTTTTCATAAGTTGCAAGAGATGGCTTGCTCTTGAAGAAAAGATCAATAGAGGTACAGTATAGACCATAATCCTGCTTATTTGATTTTGGCTTTGGCACAAAGAATGTCTGCGCCATGCCATCGCCTAATGGGATTCTTGGAATTGTTGATGCTGTTGACCCAGTAACTGGAGGCTTTACTGGTGTTCCAGTTGCAGGTCTATCAGAAGGAGATGATGGAGCAACAGCGGAATTACCATCCGTTTCTGGTAGTGGTGATAATACAGGTGTTGTCTGAATACGCTGTGTCGTTTGTAGAATACCAGAAGCAGCATAAGTCGCAGCAGCACGCATTCCAAAATCTGGATCATTATAACGAACAGTGTCTGTTATCGTAAAGATACGATTTCCTGTTTTGAATTTGAATCCAGGGAACGATGGGATGTGAAATAATCCAGAGACTGCGCCATACTCATCGACAATTTGATTTCCGATAGAATATCGTGTTGTCGCGTCTGGTGTAAATGTTAGTGCACCTCCAAGACTTACGACTGTTGTATTTGCAACAGTAGAGGTGCCTACAATAGATCTTGACTCACCAACACCAGTTCCTGAACAGAAGTAAATCAAATTTCCATTGATTGTTCCACTATTGTCAAGGTTATTCAAGATAATTGTGGTAGAGTCAGAATTATTATTTGCAATCACACCAGATGAATGCTTATAAGAAAGCACTCTGCAATTTGCAGTAGAGGTGTTTTGAATACTTCTGATAAATGGAATTACACTTGTGTTCGTAGAATAGAATGATGTTCCAATATAACTTGTTGCATTTACAGCTGGGGCAGATGTATTTGACGCATTCCAAATATATGACGAACTAGAGTTTGCTTCAAATTCGCCATAAATTGGTTCAATTGCAATCATTCCTTGTGCATTGATATACTTCATGATTCCACGGAATGTTGCTCTATCATATCTCTGAGCTGAGTCAGATGTCTGATACACAATATCTCCTGGACTATATGAATTTGCAGCAACTGCAAGAGTACCAGCAACAGCAGCAATGTTTAGATTCAAATAATTTTGTTTCAAGTATACGATATTTGGACCAGATGTTGCTAGAACTGAGGCATATGAATTTGTGAGAAGAGAAATGACACCCTCTCCAGGATAAAATACATCAGCGGTCACAGTATCATTTATAGAAACAACATTAGCTCGAGCATATGCAATCTTTGTGTTTGCATTCGCAGCATAAACTTGAGCACCCTCATTGAACATACCAGATATATTTCTGAGAATTAGTTCGTCTGCAATACTGCTTTCGATGATGGCAACAAATGTATTACTTGTATAACTATCACCTTGATACAAATAGTCATTTTGAGTTATTGTTGTATTTGCGCCAGAAGAAACGCTTCTGCTGTCTGTATACTTGAGTGCCTTTTTGGCATCAATAACTACTTTATTTGATGACTGACAGAAACCATTTACTGCAACGTCATCGAAGAACATTCTTGCAGTTTTATAAGGCTTCATGTTGTAAGCCAAAAATTCAACTTCTCTCCCTCGGATATAAGGGATCAAATTTGTGTCGACGACAACTTTACCAGTCTGTGTTGTAATTGCCATATTTTTTCTCTATTTACTATTAGTCTCTATTCTCTATCATAATCATAGCGTTCAAGTTCTGCCTTTCCGCCACCACCGCCTGAATCAAGCGTGGCTGCACTATCTAGATTCAATGGAGGTAGAACTGTTGGAACAGATGATTCATAATTTGGCTCAGGTTGAATAATTGTTATTTCTGGTTCAATTGGAGCAGGTGCCCAATATGATTCATTGAACAATCCACCATTTGAGAATAAATTACCCGCACTAAAACCAGTTGCACCAAAGGTGAAATTTACGCCAAAATTGATTGGAGAAATTCTAAACCATGGGTCAAATTCGAATCCACCAAACTCTGGGTATGATGGGAGAATATTCAAATCTTCATTTGCAGGTTTTCTATCTCTGCCATCATCAATAATTGGTCTGAATGGATCTTCTGGTGCAATGATAATAATATCATCATTGCTTGTTGGAGGTGGTGGAAGGAATGGATTGGTGATGATAATGACATCACTATTTCCTGTTGGTGGAGGTAGAGTTGGTGGAGCAGGTGGCTCAATTACTTTCTCTCTGATTACAGTTTCTTTTTCAATAATCTTTTCTGGAACTGTGATAACTTCTGGTTTCAATGTTTCTGAAACCCAAGTATCTGTTTCTGGGGTGAGAACAATGCTTCCATTGAACTGCCCAAACAAGAATGGTTGAACAGAAACTGCCTTATCAGAAGCAAGACTTTGTACAATTGCTGGTTCTTCACTGTAATTCAAGCATACTGTTTTACGATTGAGTGCTGTATTCTCTCTATCGATTGTCTTTAGTCCCAAGGAGAAAACCTTCATTGCAGGAATCATGAATCCATTTTCAAGAGCAACATTGAAGTCTGGGCTCTTATAATCAACGATGTTGAAGTTGGTGAAATTCTCACCAACAATACCGTATTTCTCTTTCTCAGTGCCATCTTCATATTGAGTTTTATCTGCCATCGCAAGTTTTTCAACATTGTTCAGCGATGTGAAGAACTCAACTCTCTCAAGTCTTTTATCCATCGATGCAATATCACGCATCGTATAGCGACGATTTTCACGATACTTCATACGAACTTCACGAACATCTGCCACGTATGGTGGTAGATACATTGTATACAAAGTCATTGAATCATCAGTATCTGCGGGTGGTAATGGCTGCGCTGCAGCTTTACCCTTGATAACTCTGAACTCTTTATCTTTTGACAATACAAGTTTGTCGATACGAGGTAGATAATAATCATATGAGAGTTCAGATGTTTCATCAGGTGAAGGAATTTTAGGAATTGTATACCCACCTGATCCATCACCCAATGTTTGAGTTGCTCTGAAATCTAAACAATCTCTTAGATTATAAACTGTGCCTGTTGAAGATGTATAGATCGGAATGATTCCATTTGTATAGTGACTCTGTGGATATGAGTCTACTGAGAAGAACGTTGTCTTATCAGAAACCTCAGAGTAAATATGCTCATAATAATCCACATGAACCAATAGTTTTGCAATTGGTGAATCATATCCATCCTTCAAGATGATCTTGGCATGATCATAGCGATCATCTCTTTGACCATAATCGACATAGAAATTGTTCGTAATATCACGAACGTTATTTGCATCTGGATAATGTGTTGTATTTCCAGCAAGAATCTTATTGATCTTTACAACATCAGGAACAAACAAACTGATTGAATCGCCAGGGCGAACAGTATTGAACTGCGTGTTTCCTAAGAATACTAGTCCTTGCGCTGTGTTAATGTTTGCAACGGTTCCAAAATTCGAAACAGTAACTGTCACAGTACCATTTTCTGCTACAGGATATGTGAAGTTAGAAGAAGTTCCAGAGTAATCAGTATTACTATAGAAATTCTTAGTTCTAATTCTATCTTCTGCATCATTGACTTTCACAGAAACAATAATATCAACTGCAGTTATGTCTGCGATATTTGTCTTGACTTTCAAAGATGATGAAGAGACTTCTACGTTTGATGCAGTAAGTTGAATAACCTCACCGTTTGAGTAGATGGTATTTCCACCATTATTTCTTACAACAACGATTAAATTATCTTGAACAGATCCAGTTGATTGTGCCCATGGGATTGACTCATAACTTTCAAGACCATTTCCTTGAGAAATTGTAAACTCACCAACGGTAGAGTTATTGCTACGACCCAAAATAATCTTATTGTGCACATAGTCAACATTCTGAAGTGTTGATCGCTTTGCATATGTTCTTGGTAGTCTGAAAACTAATGCTTTCTTTTGTGTGTCTTCAAACGAAGTCTCGCCTGTTAGATATTTTGAATATCCAGAAACATTCATAGAAACGTTTGGCTTCACATCAGCAATATTAGAAGTCACATTACCAGAAATAACTGATTCTAATTGATCAATTTTGAAGTTCAGCTGAACAACTGTTGCAGCGTTGGCAACCGCACCGCCAATCTTAGCGCCATCATCGAACTCTCGATCGAACGTCGCCTTTTTAGTAGAACCATCATAATGAATGATTGTTCTACTTTGATTTACAACATTAGAAGAATATGTATTCTGTCTAAAGATTTGTAATGGAGCAGCAGTACCAGTTCCAATTATTGTTTGCGAGAATTCAGTATTGACTGTGAATCGATTATTTGGGTCATCGATTGATACAACCTCACGAACATCATCGCCGATACGAACAACATCACCAATTGCAATATTTGGAGAAGCGAATACGTTTGCGGTTGCACTGTTTGCGTTTACTGTGTATCCACCCTTATATACGTTGGCTTTTGATACGTTACCGATTGCAGTCAGTGATACTGGAAGAATCGTTACTGTTGCATTTACATAGGCGCTGCTTTTCTGAGAAAATTTATCGCTAAACGTGATTGATTTAGCATTATCAGAAGCACCACCGACCTTTGCAACGATTGGTTCTAAAGAGATATTTGACAAATACAGTTTGAACGCACCGTTTGAATCGAATTGAGTATTTGATGCAGCGCTGTATCTAACAAAGTTTCTAATTTCTGCTGAACCAATTTTTGTATTTTGATACGTTTGCGTATTTGCATTATAACCTAGACCGATATTCACTGATGATGTATCAACGCAGTGTAGATCAACCTTTTCTGATGCCAAGAAATTTGGGAAGCCAACAGAAGTTACTGTATTTCCGCGAAGTCCTGTGACAAATACATAATTGCCATATGAGATGTCGACGTCAACTTCAGAAAGCGATTTTACATCTGCTGCGCTACGAGGTTTGTCAACATTGACCTTCATTGTGCCAAGTGTTTCAAACTCGAATCCCTTTACATAAGCCTTTCCTGGTTCGATCGCAATTGTATATTGATCATCGTCTAGACCGTTGACAATTGATGCACGGAATGGCTTGACTGTGTAGTCGCCAGATTCATCGTATGTTCTGCGAGCAAGAGTTTTCTCGAGTTCAGCATAAACTGGATATTTGACTTGTTTGGTAATAAGACCATTCTCAACACGCATGAGTTCGAAGAACTTCGATTCGTCGACAACAGTATCAAGTGGTCGTGTTGTTAGAACTAAACTAAATTGATAGCGATCAGCACCAGGAGCTTGGTAATTGAAAGAAGACTGTGCTGGGTCTAAAAGCGTTGTGTCAATCTCACTGTCAACAATTTCTTCGTTGATCTCTAGACCAATTTTGACATTTGCAGAAGAAGAATATGCGTTTACAACAGCAGTTTGATCGAGAACTTTTACAAAGTATCCATCTGCATAAAAGACACCTTCGTTGATAGAAACCACGGTGCCGAGACCGCTGGTGTTTGTGGATAGTGTTCTTGCCTCAGTTATCTCGCCAGCAACTCTAACAGTATCTGCAAAGCCGAATTCATTTCCTGTCATGTAGCGAACCATAAGAGTTGGGTCGCCTTCAAGTGGGTAATAAGTTGCTAGAACCTTTGCTTGGACATTTCCAGAAGCATTTACAATGACGCGATTTTCAAAATCAGCAACATCAACATCAACCGTGTTATAGGTCTTTTCGAGTTTCACCCATTTGCAAGTATTGTCAAGTGTCATGTTTCCGCCGATAACTGGAGAGCCATCTTGGAAAACGTGATCACCAAATGCCTTGATTTGATTCTGCAAAATAGACTGAATCTGTGTAAGTTCACGAGCCTGAACAGCACGACCAGGCTTGAAGAGAATCTTCATGTAGTTATTATCTAATGCGTTCTCTTTGAAATCGTCGTAATATGGATCTATGTTGAATTCCATGAACTTTTACCTAAAATGACAGTACAATTTTTACTTGATCGATTTGATTATCTACACGAGTGATATTTGTTCTATTTTCCATGTATATCAAATCACCGCTAAATGGCTTTATCTCTGAGTTTGAGACCGATAGAATCGGAGTCGTAATTCCCGAGTTAGCACCACGCACTTGAGCCGCAACAGGAAACACCCCTGTGATGTTATTTATGTACAGATAATTATCCCCTGCGGACCAGTGAGCAACATTCGCTACTGCATTGGCTGCAGCTAATGAGGAACCGATAAACACTGTTTCTCCATTCACAAACTCTGCGACGGTCGGATCGCTGACAATGAGGCGAGTCGTAGCACGATAATTTGTTAGATTTGCATACCATGCACTATTTGCAATCAATGGATTTACAAGGAGACCGACTTGATTGAACTTGAAGTTCGTTGTAGAATCACTGATTGGAATCTTATTTCCATCTGTATCATCGTTCAATTCTACGCAAATCATTAGACTATGCGCACGAAGTTCTCTTGCAGGGTTCGACCCATGACCACCAGAAGGTCCGATTTGAATATCGAACACAGCATTTGATCGATCTACATATGCAGTTTGAGTGTTTGCCGCATGGATAAATGGAGTGTTTACTTGCAGGATTGTATTATTTACAATTGAAACGACATTTCTAGAGACACCATTTATCGTGACAATGTCATTCACAAATACATTACCGAGGAATCTTGTCGTACTTGCATTCGCCGTGTTTGCATTCACATAAGTTGAGCCATCAATATTGAATGTACCATTTAGAGTTGCAGGATCTAAACGATTTGCAAGAATATTGTTTGCTGTGATGGTTCCACGAGTGTAATTATTACCACCGATCTGAACCGTCACTGAGGTGATATTTCCGTTTGAGACGCGAGCCAGTAATCTTGCATCAGATCCATCGGTATTTGTCACAGAAAGGAAACTTCCTGTATTTGTATTTCCACCAGCTGAGTAGCCAGAGCCACCCCAAAGAACTCGTACAATATCGATTCTTCCATCTTTAGATCCAGCAACCACAGCGCTGTCTGTTACAACTGGCATCCATTGCTTCGTGAAGAACTTTTGCTTCAGACCAGGTGGAATCGTATACATATATTTCCAGCGATATCCATCTGATGTAACGATGAATGGATTCTCTGGAAGTTGTCCATCGATGTCGATCGTTGGTTCTACAGTAGAGATTGCATTATTGCCATTGAACAGGCATTTGAAAATTTGATCGCGATTATTGCGAACATAAAAAGTGTTTGCAACTTGAGGATAAGTATTATCTCGTCGTTGCACTGTCACGCTTGAATTTGAATATGCAGCATTGGCATTTAGAGAAATAACTTTATTACTTCTGACAGAAACGACCTCGCGAGCATCTTCGCCAACAATAACAACATTACCTGTTCCAACATTACCAACAAAGTTTGCAGTTATGCCAACGATAGTTTGACTATTTGAAAGTAGAGTTAGTGACTGACTTGAATTTGTATTCGAGAAAACACTATTCACAACGAGTGAGGTGTTATTCGTTACAGAAACAACGCTCTTTGTTGTATTATTGATTGAAATTGTATCGCCAGGAAACAAATACGAAGTAAATGTGGTGCTAGTGCCTACCACAACATTAGAGTTTGTTGTAATACCGACTGTGCCACTTAGAGTTGTATTCGCATTAGAATTTGCTGAGCCAAGATTATGATAATCAACATAAGAGAAAATCTCAATATGATCTTCATATGTGTCATACGTCGTTCCAGATGCCCAGTCGACTCTAGAAATAACTGGTTGCATATCTGACTCATAAATCTTCTTCATACCAACCATACTATAGTAGAATTCATTTTTACTATTAGTGGTATAAATTACATTCTCAACATTAGCTGGATCATTTCCTGTAAAGGAATTTGATCGACCGATTGTAATATATGCATTACAAACAGATGAGTTAGATAGATCGTCTTTGATTCTATCAATGAGAAAATTGCTAAAAAGAGGTGTTATGAGAGATTTCATTGATATTTCAATTTCCTGTTAGCGTTACAATACTAAATTTATGGCTAGTTGCAAGATTTGGAACAACATGATACACAGAAGAAGTCACATTTCCATAGAACCAAAGGTTGAGATCAATATAGTTGCTTATAATTGCATTTACTCTAGCGTTTTGAGATGTTGCTCTCTTCAAGTAAATTATATCATTGGTATTAGATGAATAAGGCGAGTCAACAGTCAAAACAGTCGCATTAGAGATATTTATTACTTGTCTAACCTGGTTTGCAACCATGATATAGTCATTGGCTACCAATTGCGTTGTGAATAAAGTTCCAGTACCAACAACAGTTGTATTAGTATCATACACAGTGACTGTTCCTGTTTGTGCTGTGTACACATTTGCAGTAGCAATATTCAATGAGACATTGTCTCCAACTACAACATACTCACTCAACACATTCGCATTTCCTGATATGACGAGGCGAGTGTTTGATAGAATTTCAAGGGCTTTACCACTTGAATATGTTTGAAAATCACTATTTACGACAAAATGCGTCGCATTTGTTACAGAGATAACTTCTCTAACTTCTCCACCAATTCGAATAATATTATTTACAGAAACAATCGGAGCATCAGGATTTGGATCCGAGTTTCCTGCATAAAGTCCATCATAACGAGAGTTTGGAAGAGCAATAACCTCGTTTCCAGTGGCGTTTGAAGCGCCAAGAATTCGAAGGAACATTGTATTACTTGTTGCTAAACCTTGTCCACGATAGATAAAGTCACCATATACTTGAAGTTGCGTATTGCTTACTACATTTGAAATGACTCTACTGATTGGAAGTCTGCCAACTGCAGCCTCATTATCGATGATCAATAGATCACCAACGTTTACTCTATTATTTGCATAATCAACGCTTGATGGGGCTGGAACAAACAAAGTAGAAGTGCCTACAACCACATTTGAGTATGAGTTTGCAACAGTAACTGTTCCAGCTCCAGCACCATCAGTTTTGTTCTTCGATAATATTGCAGTGACATTTGAAGAATGCTCAACTGCTCTTTCAATTTCTTGCTTAGAAATAGTCTTTGCAATCAACGACATACCTGCTGGATGAGCAATATTTTTGATTGTCGTTTCATAATCTACTAAATTTTTCTCTGATTCAACAACATAAGAGAAGTTATGATAGACCTTACTATCTTGAATAACTTTATCAGCACTAGTAAATCCATCAGTATTCAAATAGAATCCGTTGAACTCGATCAATCCATTAGCGAAGAAGGCTTTTGCTTTCGCAAGACCATTACCATACTTCATTGGGTTTGGAAGCCCATCAGCAATAACTTGAGATGCATATTGCTCTGGAGCTGGAACGTTCATTGAAAGATTAGAGTTGCAATAAACGCCATTTGCTGTGATCAAATCTGAAGTATTGCTGAATACTCCAGAATAATCATATAATCTAAGAACACCAGTGGTTGTGTTATACGACTTCACATTTGCTCTAAATGTTGCCGTTGCTAAACTGCTTCCCTGATAAGCATACTCAGTTTCGTAAAACACATTAGATTCTGGAACTGGATTGATAACAGTATCAAGAACCTTCATAGAAACGTTTGGTGTGGCAACATAATCATAGCCACGATAAATGAGGCGAATATCTTTTACGCGACCAATTGCAGAAGTGTTTACAATATTTTCAACGCCATCGCCAAATAGATATGCCGTTAGCACTGGCTCTGTTCCATCTAAACGCTGAATAGTATTTCCAGTTCCTGTTTTCTTGAATTCGCTATTTACAACCAGATATGTGTTATTTACTACGCTCACAACACGACGAATTTCATTATTGACTTTGATTAGGTGGCGAGTGTTCGCACCACTACTTCCAGCAAAAGATGTTCCTGTTCCGATAACTACGCGACTGCCAGTTGATACATTTACTGTTCCTGTCAAAGAAGTCAATGTCTGACTTGCTCGTGTCACAAAAACTTCTGGTCGTGCAAGATATCCTTCACCTCTATTTGTAATCTCAACAGATGTGATACGACCTCCTGCGCCGACAGTTTTTACTCGACCAGAACCACCATATCCACGACCATGAAATACAAAGGTGTCATTTACTGAATAATTCGATCCGCCATTTAGAATGCGAACATGCGAGATCAAACCAAGATCTTTGAATGTCTGCCAAGTTTGTCTCTTTAGAACTCGTTGATCATCATTTTCATAATCATATGCTGCTGATAATTGAGTATCGTAATGAGACTCAATTCCTAAAGTTGGCGATTGTCTAAATCCAGCACCACCATTGAGAACAGAAACAAGTGCAATTCCACCTGTATTCTCAGTCACAAAGTCTAAACATTGTATAAGTTTACTATCTGCATTTGCTGGAACATTATTGCTTGTCACTGAGTTTATAGTAAAGACCTTTCCGCTGCCACCTTCGTTGAGTGCGCGAAGCGTTTGACCCGAAAGAACTGTCTCAACAGTAAGTCCAGTTGCAACTTGAACATCGTATAACAAAAGACCGCCTGTGTTATTTGTTGGTCCACTCAATCCAAATATTGTATTATTAGGAGTTGCAACTTTACCTGTGAATTTTGCATCAATATAGTTTGTTCCATTTGCCCAGAAAAGTTCATTATTGATAAAATAATCGTCTTTATCTGTTTCTGTTACGTTCAATAGAACGTTTCTGTTGTTTAGAGTGAGTGCTTGCAAATTTGCAGCACTAATAAGACTGCTGCTTGTATAATCGATTACAGATCGATCATATGTGATGCTCTCAGAAAAATTCTTTTCGCTATTTGCATCAACAGTCTCATTTAGAACCACAACGCGCAAATCGGTGAAAGAGTTAGAGCGAGGATCATCGCCTGTGCTTCGGTAGACAATAACTTCTGTATTTGAATATAGACGATATCCATATCCAGGAAATCTGGTTGTGACGGATTCAATAGAACCAAGAGTTACATTACCGACAATTGCAACTGCGTCATTTGCTTCAACTGTAAGACCAAGACCACCAACAACAACGATTGGATCACCGATGTTATAATATAATCCACGACGACGCTGTGTTGGATCTGTTCTAATATTCGAATCAACTTTGATATTAGAGATTGTACCAACAATTCTTTCTAGAAACTCTCTTTCTTCACCTTGTTCATCGACATAAGTAATGCTAATTTTTTCGCCATTATTGAAATACTGCTTTACGTTTGAGACATAAATCTCAATAATTTCTTTTCCATTTGTTTTATCAATGGTTCGATTTGCAGTTTCAACAACACAAGTTGCACCTGATTCAGTTCCTGTTACAACTCTCTTATTCAGAAGTTGCACATTTACACTTTTGTTTGAATCACTAGACGTAATCTGAAATGCTTTTGGTTTTAGCCATTTACCATCCGATGCAATTAAAATTTCTTCTTTCGGGTAAACAACTTCAATATCTTCGGCAAATAATGCTTTGAATAACCACTTGAGCGATTCTTCGCTACCTTTTTTGCTATAAAACTCTCTTGCACTTTTCAAAATCTTTTCAGTGCTGAGTGCAGTTCTTTCTGGAAAATATGGTAATATTTCTTGTTTGAAGTATCGAATAAACTCAGATGGTGTGCTATCAATGTCACGATATGAATCAATATTCATAGCATGATAGATTGTATTGCCAGCAGTATTAGAAACACCGTCTGGATTATTTGTTTCTAGCCATTGATAATACAACTCAATGAAACGCTGAAACTTTGGGTGATCTGCTCTGATAAAATCAGGTAACTGTGTTTGAACCAGCGCAGATATTGTTTTTTCTGTCACAGACATAATTAGCCCACAACTGGTGTGATGACTGTTGTTACGCTTCCAGGATCAGATAGATCCATAGTCACAATTTTATTTTGTGACGATGAGAATACTTTTCTTGCTGGTATTGCATGAACGACTAGAGTTCCAAACGGATCAGATACAGAAACAGGTTGGAAATTGTTGATTTTCACAATACCTGTTTTATAATCAATGACACCGATATTTGCATCAATTGTTTTCTTTACTGGAGAAACTTCGTCAAAGTAATAGCTCTTTAGACGACCAGTTCTTCCCTGAAGGTTTACATCAAGTAGAGCGCCAATTCCACCACCACCAACAACTCTTGCGCTTGCTGATGTATAATCAGAACCAGTATTTGTGACCACAATTTTCTTTATTTGTCCATTTACAATCAGTGCTTCAGCTGTTGCGCCTTGTCCATCACCTTCGATGATTACTTCAGGTGTTGTTGTATACCCACTACCTGGAGCAAGAACAGAAATGTCATCAACTCCAGTGTATGATTGGATAACTTCTTCGATATAGCAATCTCTCAAGACACCAGTATCATCATAGTATTTGAATGATGGAGCAATTTGTATATGATCACTCGCTGTTCCTTGGATCAGTTCAGTATTGAAATCAAGTGTATAAGATAGACGTTTCGTGCTATCAGCAAAGAAACGTTTCTCGAGAGAGATGAAGATATCATTGCTGACAATTGAATTGTCGCAGTCATCAACAGCTCTAGAAATCTGAGAAACTCTAAAGATAGAATTGAAACTGTTTAGATTTGTTGATGCAAAACCGCGAATTGCAGCAATAACTGCAGCGTTGACCTCAGAAGAAGTTTTATTGGTTTTTGTTGGATCATACCAAACTTCAGCGCGCACATTCACATAGTTATAATCAGCTGGAACATATTCTGGTGTCACAGTAAGAACACTGAATGGCTTTAGAATATTTGTTTTGACATGTTCAATTTCAGTTGCAGTAATCTCATATCCACCAAGTGGCTTTGCTGAGAAGAATACCTTTCCATATACAGGAGGATTCACTTCCTCACCACCCCATACATTGACTGCATCAAAATATGGATAATCGCGATTGATCAATGCAATATAATCGTTCTTTGTTACAGCACGATTTTGAGAAATGTATGCCTTTGGAGCAGTAAAGCGAATCTTATCGATAGTTTCTGCTGCGGCTCCAGAAGATGATTCATTTACAAGAGTTATTGCAGTTGATGTATTTCCTGCCAGTAGTGTGTCTAAAAGTTTAAAAGTTCTTAATCCATTTGCATTCACACCACTAGTAACAATATATGATAAAACTACAATGTTTCCATCAGTGAGTTGTTTTCCAATTACACCATCACCAAAATAGATTTGATACTTGCCGTTCTTATTTTCCTCAAGATAAAAGACTCGAGCATCACTATCAACATTTGTTGCATCTTCTGAGAGAATATATGTTTCTTGATTTGCATTTTCTGCTGATACTTGCACTGAAACTTGTAGTGTAGAAGTGTCGATGTTTGAATCAGGGATTTCGAAATATTGTTTTGGATTCGTTTGAGCGTCGTATGTGAAAGTAAAACCAGTTGGTTGTCCTTCCTTTAATTCCAAGTTTTCAAGTTCAAATAATCCTGTCGAAGAATTTTTAGTTGCAACTCTACTTGATGGCGTCACAAAAATATAATTTGCACCATCTTTTGTCTCAGAAACAAAACGAGTAAATCTAGGAATTAGAACTCTAGAGTTTGAATCATTCGGAACTGGAGTGATCAACAAATCAACTGCAGCGCGAGCAGCAACTCTAGAGCGAGGAGTATATCCAAGAAGTTTAGCATGAGACACAACAGACTGACGAGTGAGTGCAGTATCAATAAACATCTCATTAGCAACCATATTCAAATAATATCCCATATAATGAGTATTATATGAAAGAAGATCAAGAAGCACAGACATGCCTGATCCTTCAAAATTATAATCGCTGAACTCTGACTGTGACTTTAGATATTGCTTTAGATTATCTCGAATTTTATCAAAGTCTAGTTCTGCGACTTTGAGTTTTGCATCTGAATTGGCCATTTAGCGTACTCGTTCTAAAAAGAATGTTACAGTTATAGGTTCAATTGTATTACGAACAAAGAAAGATAATGTTATATCATATCGATCTTCGTCGTAATTTGGAGCCGCAGTAATTTCTTGAATCTCAATTCTTGGCTCATAGTTCTTTAGAGTTTGAAAGATTGCATCTTGGATCAACGAAGTTGTGATATTGTCAATTGGCTCAAATAGAAACTTTCTTAGGTTTGATCCAAGTTCTGGTTTGAATGGTCTTTCATAGTGACCTGTGAGAAGAAGGTTTCGAATTGATTGTGCAATCGCGTTCTCGTTGAGTTTCTTCGAAATATCTTTCGTCACAGGGTGAGCCGTGAAGTCTAGATCAAAATCGGAGAATTTTCTAGCGATTAATGACATTCTTTTCTGCAACTCGTGGAATTATGTATTATTTATGCTGGATCTGGGAGTTCGCCAGTCACTCCAGGATATGGATCGGTGTAGCTGGATTCTAAATTTGTTGTAACGCCAGTTTGCAAACTAACCGAAACATCTAAACTGATTGAGGTTGGAACTCCGACTAGTTTTAAAAATTTACAAAAATCAAACGTAAACCACTGGAACAATGCTCCCAAGCCGATTAGTTTAAAAAATTTGTTGATTTTAGCCATATACTTCTTAAGAAGATACATTGGCCACTGCTCTGCAAAGTTCTGTAGAGCCTCGACATATCGATGTATCTTCTCTTCAAGGCTAATGACAAAGTCCTTTATCTCTCCACCGATTATCGAGGCAAGACTAAATCCGAATACAGATATACTCTCTATTGCAGATATAATCTGCTTTCGAATTTCATTTTTCAGTTTGGCTGGAGCATTCTTCAAACTCTCCACCAAAGAGGCGATTTTTGCTTCTATAATTGCTCCAATATCTAGTGTGAGGAGAGCAGGAAGGCTAGGAAGCCCAAGAGTGTCCCATATGGTTTTGAACTTACTGATTAATCCACCGATCGCTCCATGTATTAAAGCCATTGCTCCATTTTGGAGTTTCGCCATAATATAAGAAAAGATAATCTCTGCTCTGATCGCGATAGAGTTTACTCCATATCGAACACCATCATAGAATTGATAAACTTCAGGAAGTATTCCGAAAAGAGAATCAACCTGTTCTGCAATCTGAGCCTTCAGTGAAGCCCGATAGGATGGGCTTGCGAATAACTGGACAATGTCAATCGAGATTCCCAAGACAGGAATAGAGAATGATACTGGAAGAACCGAATTGATGATTTCAAGAAGTTTAGCCTGAACATAAAGATGAAACTCTTGACACAACGCAGTTATTCTTCTCTCCCACTCTTTATCAGGAATGCTCACACCCTTATAGACGGGTTTAGATAGAGAAATGGGAAAATTGCCAAGAACCTTTTCTAAAGACGCAATCACAGACTTGACGCTTTCGATTGCGCTTTCTATGGGAGCAATTCTTTTCAATAGTTCTTGTCTAACCTCGTCTCTAATTTCTTCTGCAAGCTGCCGTTTAATTCTTTCTACTTCTACAGTTAACTGTGATGGTAAATTAGCAATTTGAACAAACAGACTTGTGAGAGCTGCTTTGGTTGGCAGCAAAGTTCCATCACATGGCACAGATATAGCAATAGACATCAGGCAGATCCACTAGAATTGCTTGAAGTTCTTTGAGCAGTGATTTGAACTTCTTCTAAAGTTTCTGTTTTAGGGAATATTCTTTTACCGATAGTTGTTGTAATAGCTGCAGCTGATTTTAAAGTTTTATCGATATCAGCCTGCAATTGAGAATCGACATTGAAATCGATATTCTTCGCAGCTGCTTTTATAGCAACATCATCGATCTTGGCATAAAGTGTATTCTTCAGATTATCTTTAAATCCTAGAATCTCACCTTTCTTCTCATTAATGCTTGCTTCGAAATTTGCGACCTTTTGCGTCAATTCTCCCAGAGGAGACTTGCCAATCAAATCTTGACCGAGGCTATTTGCAGCATCATTAAGTTTATTGAATACATTGCTGACTGTAGATGTGATACCCTCAAGAGCCTTACCAATTGATAAGCCTTCTGTAGGAATTTTCTGCGCAGTAATCGTGACTTCTTCCAAACTAGGTACAGAATTTGATGATGCCAATTCTGCATTTGTATTTGCGGCAATCGCTGCATCTTCAGCTGATGCTGCAGATCCACCACCTGTGAGTCCAGCACCAGAAGCAGACGTTGCAGATCCAGATTGCATATTAATTTGTGCTGCTGGAATATCAACAACATCACCCTGCAGCGCTGCTGTCTCACCCTTGAGACTGAGTTTCTTATTCGCAGTTAGATTTGCAACACCGAGAGCATTAATGTTCATATCTGAGGTTGATTCAGTAAAGTTCTTTTTGCTCTTAATTCGAACATCACCAGTTACTGAAAGATTATAGTTTCCAGCGACTTCGATATTCATGTTTCCACCGACTTTTAAATTACAATCTCCACCTACTGTCACAGAACACTTGCCATCGATATAAACATAATCCGAACCCATCACTACAGTGTAGTGATCTTTCTGTATTCGCTCAACTCTGTTTCCGTTTGTGTCTACTTCAATATAAGAACCATTTCTATGAGCCCAGTGTATACGCTCTTTTCCTGGAGTATCATCAAATTCTAATGCGTGACCTGATTCTGTTTCGAGCGCATTATTATATGGATACTTCGGTGCATATGCAGGATTTGGTTCGCTCCAAGATACGCCACCAGCAGATTGAATATTCTTTTTCTGGTTTTTCTTTCTTGTTGCGATCACAGTACCATCTGACTTACCACGAGCCAATCGATTTACGGTTGGCTCTTTTATGTACTTGTTTTTTGGATATTGTTCTGCTGAATCGTCTGGCTTTTTAGGGCGAACGCTGAGTGTTGTTCCAGGATCGCTAAATCCTTTTTGATAGTTTGGTTTCTTGTCTGGCTTTCCTGGCAAAACCCCCATAATTGCTGGGTTCTGCGCACTATCACCGTCAATAAAAAACCCAAAAACCATATCACCTTCTTTTGGCGTATAACTATTTGGATTGTTTACTGGAATTACAGGATGTGCCCAAGGAAGCGTATCAGTTGGGATTTTGATTTTATCTTCCGTGTGCCAACCAAAGCAACGCACGCGGACACGACCAAGCTGCTCTGGATCATTGCGATCTTCTACGATCCCAATCCACCAGATAAATCCCTCAAGTCCGATAAAATTTTTCTTTGCTCCTGGCATCACTTACCCTTCTTTGATAATCTATTCAAGCCTTCTTTTGCGCCTGGAACTTCTTCAGCATAAGAATCAGATACTAATTCTGCAATTGATTCAAACATATCTTCTGTAAATTTATGATTCACAGAAGTGACTAGATATTTACCAGTTCTCTTTTTATCTAATTTTTTACTTGATTGATTTGCGGACTCGAACATTGGAAATTCGTAATTCACAACGTCACCAGCCTTGAGTTCAATATCTCCAGGAATTATAACTTTGATTTTGAAATGATTGAGCATAACCATATGCATTGCTCTTGGCAACAACCAATACTTTACGTCGTTACTCTTTTCTGACACTGTGTCATTGATTGAAAGATATGTTCTAAAAAATGATTCTTTAGAATCAAAAAGCGTTTGATCTTTAGCATTCTTGAATGTGTTCACAGGTTTGAATTTGTTTATCAAATTACCTTGGGATTCTGCAATGTTTAGATTGTAATCTGCAAAATCATAACTCTGATTGAATAGATCAACCAACATAAGTCTTGAAGAAAATGCTCCATTAGAGATCGATGTGAGCATATCAAAATCATTTAGAATATCTAGATTATCGATAGAGTCTTTATTATTAGCAGGATCTCTCTCTGAATTCTTGATTTCATATCTCAATGTCTTATACGGTTTTTGTTTGATAAGAGTTTGAAGAGAAGTCAAATTGAAACCATTCTTATTTTCGAAAAAGAAATAACAGAACTTCTTTTGATCATATCCTCTTGCTGTCGCCCATTGAATGGCTTCAAGTGGACGATAATTTGGAATAATAAAATCGAAATTTCCAGAAGTATCTTCCAGCGATGCAATTCTAGTCGCATCAACCTTGAGTTCTTGAGTTAGGATGTCAGAAACAACATTCTTGATTTTTGTTGATTTATACGCCTTACTTACAAGCAATTGCTGAGACGTGATCATCTCATCTGAGCAAAAATGCAATTTATATGTTTGTCCAGAATCTGTGCTGGGAGAACGAGATGATGTTTTGAAAATTCTAAATGTTCTTTCGAACGGTCTAGACAATCCTGGCTTATCAACGCTGACTCTCAGATACTCGTTACCAACAAGATAAAAGTTGCTGAATACATCGTTACCATCATTGATCAAAATCTCTCCATACATAACACTTGCATATATGTCTTGAAAAATTTGCATTTCAACATATATCTGTCTCAGATCAAGGCTTTGTCCACCTGAGTTGATAAGTTCCAAGGAATTGAATTTGAAATCCTTAGAACCAAATACTCCATCTGATGAATTGTTCAGATATTCTTCAGCCATTTGTCATCAATTGCCTAAATTCATTCTCAACTCTATCAAGATAGATTGGATCAAGGAGTCTAATTTTTCTTCTCTTTTCGTTTTCTTCTTGTTCATAAGTATAGATAGAAACTGCTTTATTCTTTTTCAAAATTGTTACAGTATATGTCGGATATGTGGCTGTCTCACTAGAAATGATCAAAGAAGAATCTGCTTCCGTTGGAAGAGAGACAGTTTGATTAGCGATCGCATTTGTTGTATAATTTACAGAGTATTCACTGATTCTAGAAGATTCGATTGTCTCATTTAGAATAACACCAGCATACGCGGAAGTAGTTTTGATTTCTCTTTCATAATGATGAACAGTTGTTTGTGTTTCTTGTAGAGTCATAGAATACTTATTTTGAATATACTTATCTAACACTGCTACGCGCAATGGCCAATCATAGTGTGGATTTATTATGTTATTGAACAATAGAATAATCCAACTTCTATATGGATCGCCATATGCTTTGTGCGCTAAAGTGTCAGGTGTATCTTCATCAACAATTAGATACTCATAAGAGAGTTCTACATTATTCGCAACTTCTTTGAGGAAGTTATTTCTTGCAAAAATGTTTGTTACTACATTGACATTGATTGTGTTTTTGTCAAAGGTATATAATGTTTTTGGGAATGACTCGAAATACTTCATTAGTAACCTTCGTCGATAAGTTTCTTGTGCATAATTTCGACTTCTTTGAATCGAAGCTGCATGCTAATTTCCACTGGCATACCATCTTTGAATGCAGTCCATTGGCCAGCACTTCCATAGTTTACGTCGATACCTTGCAATACGCAAGTTGATAATCTAGGCAAATTTGTGTTTCTATATGGACCTACCATAAATTCAATATCAAATTCTGATGGTGGGATAAAGTATCTTCCACGACCATTAGATGGGATTTCTGGAGCAGCGAAGAATCTAAATTTCTTTATAATCTCTCGAATAGCCTCTGCTTCTTTTGCGTTTCTTGGAGCAAACTTGAAATCAAACAAAAATTCTCTATTTTGAATATTCTTGAACAATAATTCAACCTGAGGATTCAATGCCAACCCAGCAGAGAATAATAAAACATCCGTTATGCCTGCACCAAAATTCCCAGTTTTCTCAGCAATTAAACCTGCAGCCTCAGCACCAGTTCCAGTTCCTCGTGTCGCGCCCAATCCTGCCATAACTGAACTTTCAGTTCCACCTAAAATATCACTGCCAACTTGAGCTCCCAAACCAGCCTTACCTAATGCCTGCGTCAAACTCACTTGATCGTAATCATTCACCAATTGTTGAGTTACTGTATCTGGCATATAAAGAGAGATGGTCGCTGCAGCGCGACGAGTTTTACGAGTTAGGTCGATCCCAGAAACAATAAAAGCGGAAGCCGCAATACCAATACCAGAAGAAATTGTACTGCCTGCAAGTTCACCTGCAAATCTTCCCAAGTCTTTAGGAGAACCAAGAGCAGCGGTTACAGCCTCTCCTGCATTATTGATGACACCTTCAGCGGCTATGATAGTTGTGAGACCTGCAGTTGTTCTTGATGCAGCATCATCTCCGAGAGCATTTGATGATCCAGCTCCCAACCCAGCTCTGCGGTTCGTGTCAGCGAAAGATGCTACGTTCTGAGTTTTCACTGAATATTCAGATTTGTTCTGAATCATCGGAATAAACTTGATCCAATGAAGATGTCGTTCGGTGTTTCCTACGCTCAATGGAAATCGAAGGTCGTCAAATTTGAATGGATTTTTGACCAGGCTTTTATTTACTCCTGTGGGTGAATTGCTCAATGTAGGCTGAGCGTTTCGTTTTGCATCTGCAGGAGTAGATTGTTGATTTGCCATTTAGAGACCCTATAAATACTTGATGGCTTACAGCGGTAAATTTAGTCCGAAAAATACCAATAAATATTTAGGTGACCCCACGAACATATGGTATCGATCATTATGGGAACGCCGAGTAATGGTGCACTTGGACGATAATCCAAGTGTGATCGAATGGTCAAACGAGGAAATAATCATACCTTATTTATCGCCTATTGACAATAGTTGGCATCGATATTTTCCTGACTTTTTCGTTCGAGTTCGAAATAAGACAGGTATATCAGAGGCGATGATTCTAGAAGTAAAACCAAAGAGTCAGTCCGTTCCTCCTCAAAAGAAAACTAAAATAACTCGAAGTTACATCAAAGAAGTTGTGACATGGGGCGTGAATGAGGCAAAGTGGAAAGCTGCAGTTGAGTATTGTAAAGATCGAAACTGGAAATTTAGAGTTATTACTGAGGACGATTTAGGAATCTAATGGCAACATCTCTTATCGATAAGGTCAACGCTCAACTTGCTGCTTCTGGAATCAAACCAAGAACTTCAGCAGCACAGGCTTGGCTCAGAGATCGTGTTTCGGCTCTTCGAATGCCATCAAACAGATCAAATATCCTCAATGACGCTAAAAGAATCTCAGCGAAAGCATTTGTTGGTAGAATGTATTTCTATCACTATGATCCAAAACTCAAAGATATTCTTCCTGTGTATGATAAATTTCCACTTGTAATTCCGATGGAAATGTACTCAGATGGATTTCTTGGCATGAACCTTCATTATTTGGATCCAGGAAGTCGTTTGGCTCTCTTAGACAGACTATATGATTTCGTAAACAACGATAAATATGACGATACGACTCGATTCAATCTTTCTTATGCTTTGTTGGCTTCCTCTAGAAGATATAAATTGTTCGAGCCTTGTATCAAGAGATATCTGCTGAGTCACATTCGTTCCTCTTTGATCTATATCGAGCCTGACAACTGGGAAACAGCGATATTCTTACCTACCGAAAAGATGGTGTATAAAAAGTAATGTTCAAGGTCTCAGACTTTCTAAATCACTTCGACAAACATAATGATTTTGCAAGAGCAGCGAAATTTGAAGTTCGCATCGCTCCTCCAACTGGAATTGCGGACCTTGCAACATACGATCTTCGCTTCCAATGCGAGACCACTGAACTCCCTTCATATAGTGTAAACGCGATTGATAACAGATACTACGGAGTTCCTGAGCCAATTGCAGCCAGTCCTGTTGCCTTTGGTGATATCACTCTCAATTTTATCTGCGCTGGTGACATGTGGGAAAAGAAACTATTTGATCGCTGGATGAACGGAGTTATTCCGATCAATAACTACAACCCTCGTTATAAAGATGAGTATATATCCTCTCAGATCGAGATCTGCCAGTTTGATGGTGTAGCGACAAGCGATAACATATCATCTCAAACTTCTAAAAAAATATACTCTGCAGTCTTATTCTCTGCATTTCCAATATCCGTTGGAACTCTTGCGCTCAATTGGGCTGGTGATGATATTCATCGTCTTCCAGTCACATTCAGATATGATTATTGGCTTCCAGGGAACTTCAACACGGCACTTCCTGCCTCTGAGCAGCCAAGACAATCACAAAACAGACCAAATGGTTCTACGCCACCAACAGCAGTAGGAAATAGAGGACAAGAGCGTACAATGCCACCAGTAGTGGCACCAGTAGTAAAACCAAAACCAGTAAAAGGTGGTGGTGGTGGATTTGCTGGTGGTGGTGCAACTGGAAGTTGGTAAACTAAACTATGGAGTAAATTATGCCTTTACCTAAAATTGAACATCCAATTCATGAAGTGTATTTGAAATCCTTAGATAAGAAAGTTCGATACAGACCATTTCTTGTCAAAGAAGAAAAACTTCTACTCATGGCAAAAGAATCAGAGGATCTACAAGACATTCTAAAAACAATCAAGCAGATCATTTCAAATTGCTGCTTAGATGATATCGATGTTGAGTCTCTTCCAATCTTCGATGTTGAGATGTTTTTCATACATCTAAGAATCAATTCTGTTGGTGAAACCTCTGATCTAATGTATACATGCGCACATGTTGTCAATGAAGAACCATGCAACCATGTTGTAGAATTTTCTCTTGATCTGAAGAACATCAAGTATAGATTCAGTGAACAGCATAATAAGATTATTGCATTGAATAAGGATATTGGTGTTTGTATGAGATATCCTTCATTGACTTTACCTCAATCTTTACTTGATGATAAGTTTCAAGATGGTGGATATGAAATTATATCAGAGTACCTAGATTACATCTATGATGAGAATCAAACTTATAAAAAAGAAGATATTAGCAAAGAAGAACTAGCTGCATTTTTCGATGATTTATCTCTTGAGCATGTAAAAGCAATAAAACAATTTTTTGTCAGCGCACCATCGGTTGTACTAGAACAAGACATAACATGCCCAAAGTGTAATAATAATCATAATATGGTTTTGGAGGGCGTTCTAAATTTTTTCGAATGACGCTTGGTTATGATAGTCTGAAAAATTACTACGCAACGAATTTTACATTGATGCAACACCACAAATATTCGTTGTCAGAATTAGATAATCTAATTCCCTGGGAAAAACAGATTTATGTGAAACTCTTAGAAAATCATGTGAAGGAACAAAACGAAAAACTCAAATTGGTACAGGCTCAAAGAAGTAGATGAAAAGTAATATCTCAGACAAAGACATAAAAAAACTTCGAGAACAATTACGAGAACTCGAAGGAAAGACTTCTCAGAAGAGTGCGAATCTTCTAGAGGAAGCAATTCGTTCTGAGACTGAGGGGCTTGGTCTTGTTTCAACTCTAAGAAAACAAAGAGAGATTCAAGAGCAGTGGCAAATTGCAACTGAAAAGACCACAGGATTTTTGAGTGGATTTCTAGAAGGCTTTGTTGGGGAAAAGGCAGGTAGAGCACTTTCTCTAAAATATGCAAGAGCAAGCGACGAAGAAGTGAAAAAGGCTCGTGACTTTTTCGATAAGTTCAAGAAATCTGGCGAGAAACAAGAAAAAGTTTCTGCTAAAAAGAATGAAAGAGTTTCAAAAGATTTCAAATCTATAAAGAAGATTGTAGTAGGCATACAAAAAGATATTCAAACGATTCGAAAGGCTATGACTGGAAAGTCTTCACCAGATGTAAAATCCGCTCAGTATTATTTCGATGAGAGAATGGCTGGTGGTGGAAGATATAAAGATCGCGAAACAAATAAAATCGTAAGCAAAGATGTTGCACTCAAAGGCAGAACTGAGAATCTAACAAAGGCTATTATGGCTGATGAAGATCCAATGATTCGTCTTGCAGATACAGTTGATTCTATTTGGAAGAGTCTTGGACCATCAACCAAAGCACAGAAAACTGTTCATGAACGACTTGATGAACTGGAGGATGATATCGAAGCTGCTGACGATAGTAGTTGGCTTGATCTCTTGGGTGGAGGCGGTGGTCGTCGCGGAAGAAGAGGTCGTCGTGGTGGTCGTCGTGGTGGCATGGGTCGTCGTGGTGGCATGGGTCGTGGTGGCGGTATGCGTGGTCTTGGAATGGGTGGACTACTTGCTGGTGCTGCAGGTGGTTACTTGGCATACTCTGCTGTTGATTCATTTAGAGATCCGAATCTAGAACAGTATAATCCAGATTTTCTAAAAGAACAGGCGATCATGGCTCGTGAGGGTGGAGATGCTGGTGCTACATCAGCAATTCAAAATCAGATTACAGCACAAAAGACAGATATAAAACTTCAAGCAGGAGCCAGTGCAGCTGGTGTTGCTGGAGCAGTTGGTGGCGCCGTTGCAGTCAAGAAGATAGCACAAACTGCTGTTGTGAAAGCAACAAAATCAAAAGTCTGGGATCTTTTTGTGAAGTTTGTTGCAAAAAAATCACCATCTCTATTTGCTAAAATTGGAGCACGACTTGCCCTTGCTGGTGGTCTTGCAACTGTTCCAATTTTAGGTTGGGTGAGCGCAGCTATAACTGTTGTTGGTAGTGTTTGGCTGGCATGGGATCTCTATCAATTATGGAATGAATTTTCAGCATTGAGTGATGCAGAGAAAGAGCTCTATGATGATAAAGTTATGAAGCAAGCAGAACAACAAAGTTCAGCGACAGCAGCAAAAACCCCAACAACATCAACACCTGCAGCAGGTCAAGTTGGGGCTGCTCCGAAGGCACCAGCAACACCATCATTATTTGAAAGTGCATCAATCAATGTTGGATCTGCGGTTTCAGGTGCTATTGCAAGTGCTAAAAGTTTCTTTGGTGGCGGACCATCAGGAAATGATCTGGCAAAGTATGTTAGATTGAAAGACAGCAGTGTAAATTTGAATGGGTTAAATCCTCAACTCAAAGAAAGATTTGCAGCACTTGCAAAAGAATATAATGAAAAGACAGGACAAAAGATTCAAGTAAACTCAGGATATCGTAGTTCAGAAGAACAAGCAGCTCTATATGCTAAAATTGGTCCACCTAATGCCGCACCTCCAGGAAGAAGTCGTCATGAGAGTGGATTAGCAATTGACATCAATTCAACTGATGCAAATAAAGCAATTGAACTTGGATTGATGGCAAAGTATGGATTTGTTCGTCCAGTTCGTGGAGAGACGTGGCATGTTGAACCGATTGAGTCTGCAAAACGTGGACCAACACCAGATAATCCATACAAACCAGGTGCTCCTGTTGCAGTGGCGAATAATGGCAAAGTTGCTTCACCAGAAACTGGATCGAAACCACCAGCAAGTGTGGCACCACAGAGTGCAGCACCACAGAGTGCGGCACAAAGTTCTGGTTCTTCAATGGTTGCATCTTCTGCAGAACCAACACAATCAATTTCTACACAGAGTGCGGCACAAAGTTCTAGTTCTTCAATGGTTGCATCTTCTGCAGAACCAACACAATCAATTTCTACGGAAACAAGCAGTTCATATGCAAACAGCAGCGCGCCTGCATCAACAATTACACCAATTCAAAGTGATCTTGGTGCTTCTGTGCAGCAACAAAGCAGTCAATTGGCATCAAATCAAATGACTGCTCAAGCACCTCAGGCGCCAGTTGTTGTGAATAACACTACACAGACATCTGCGAATCCATCGGCTGCACCAAAACAAAATATACCAAAAGCGAACGCAAGAACTGCAGATAGTTCATTCACTCGAGCATTGGCTAGAGACTTTTCTCACCCAACAGCATTTACAACTGTCACGCTGATATAAAAAAGGGGGACCGAAGTCCCCCTGAAAACATCTACGGTTTTCTAATAGAAATTACTCAGCAGCAAGTTTCTCGAAGAATGCCATATCGTCATCATCGACGGTGACATTTTCTGCAGTAACTTTCTTGGCAGGAGCAGAGCGAATGACAGGAGCATCAGCAATTGCATCATCAATCTGCTTTGCAACTGATGCAGCAGCACCACCAGCACCAAGAACCTTGTTCAACTTTGCCTTCAGTTCGTCATAGGACTTGAAGTTATCAGCCTTCAAGAAATCCTTGAGCGAATGCGCTGACTTCCAGACCTGCTCAATCTTCGCATCGTCGCCATTGAACAACGCAGCAGGAGTTTCAAACTCCGACTTGTCATAGTTGCGATAACCTTCGACATTACGAATCTTGACCTTGAAGTTTGCGCCCTTCCAGAAATCGAAAGGATTCATTGGAGTCTCATCAGCAAACTGCGGCTCAAGTTGCTCCTTGATCTTGTCGAAAATCTTCTTTCCGAACTTGAACAAGAACACCTTACCTTCATTTTGCGGACGCTTTGCGTCAGAGATCACAAGAACGTTTGCGATGTAGGTCAACTTGCGCTTCTGCTTACGAGCAATTTCCTTGTTGGCTTCAACGCCAGAATTCCAAAGAACTGTGTTGTACTCAGAAACAGGGTCAGTTTTGCCAAGAGTTGTGAGAGAATTCTCAATATACCAACCACCTGGACCTTGGAATCCGTGAGACCAGATTTGAACCCAAGGAAGACCATCTTCACCGTCGACGGCTGGAGTGTCAAGGAAACGAATTACTGCGTATCCATTGCCAGCGGCATCAACTTCTGGTTGCCAAAAACGATCATCAACGTTCTTGCCACCACCATTACCTGCTGAAGATTGCTCAACTGCCTTCTTCAACTTATCAAGAGATGAACTCTTGTTCTTAAGACTTGATAGACTCATTTGTATTCTCCGTATAGCGTTGTATTAAATGTATATCGACTTGTCCACTTTTTCATCATCACAATACCATTATATAGTATTTCAGTCGCAAAGTAAAGTTTCTTTTGTCAAGATCTTGTACTTGTCGACATTCACTGCAAGAAAGGCTCCATATTTGCGAATCTTTCTTGACACTTTGGGATAGATGATATCATCGCTGATCTTCTTGTCCCAAATTCGAATAAAATCGAAGATGTTATTGAGAATAACCATAGTCTCAATTGTAACATCTTTTTGGAGAAACGCCACTAACAGTTTTGGAAACTGCCCATCTTCGACTTTAAATAAATCATTAAACGTTTCTTTTGTCGCAATCTTTTGTAGATCCTCGACATAAATCTTGCTCATCGAATCCGTGGTTCGTTTCCAGTCTTTGTAAGTTTCTTCAGCCTCGTCTTCAAGCAAACTTTTGGTCCAATTATCGTCACTGTGTACAAAATTAGCAACCAGAAATGGAACCATCTCATCGTCGCGATACTTGCGCGCAAGACGGTGGAATAGAAATTTGTCACGGCGTTTCTGAAATGCATCTATTGAGACTCGAGTCTTGCCATCATAGTGAAAGAAGTTATAACTCTCTGACGTGAAATGTAACTTGATGGCTTGATAAGTGCAATACAGATCGTAACCGTTCATAACGGAAGTCTGCCACCTCTTGGGAGAAATCTCAATTCCATTGCTTCGCCTTCAATGATACTTTTCAATGAATCATTGATCAGACTTGCAGCCATTTCAATTTCAAGATTGTTTCGTTCACAGTAAGTTGTAACTGCGTCCATATGATCAATCTTTTCTACAATTGCCATTTGCATAATCATCATAGAAAAATTATTCTTTTCTTCGCGAGTTGCCATTTTACTTGATCTCATAAGCATTCAAGGAATTGTTTAGTTGCTGAGTCACACGAACAAACGTTGTACGTTTACTCAACTCTTTCAATTCACTTGCTCCAACATAAGTACATGCCGAACGCAGACCACCAAGAATGTCTTGTAATGTTCTGCTCACATCACCACGATATGGAATCTCAACTGTCTTACCTTCACTGGCTCGATAGTTTGCCACACCACCATTATGTAGATCCATGGCGGTTTCTGAACTCATGCCATAGAATTGATTTCCACCAATCGCAGAAGCACCACCTTCTTTATGTCCAGCCAACATTCCACCAAGCATCACAAAATCGGCTCCCGCAGCAAATGCTTTCACAACGTCTCCAGGAACGGAACACCCTCCATCCGCTATGATATGACCCTGTAGACCATGAGCCGCATCCGCGCACTCTATAACTGCACTCAACTGCGGGTAGCCGATGCCTGTCATCTTGCGAGTAGTGCAGACTGAACCAGGACCAATACCAACTTTCACCACGTCAACACCTGCGAGAATCAATTCCTCAGTCATCTCTGGTGTTACAACATTACCTGCCATCAAAACGATATTTGGATATTTGTCACGAAATCGTTTAATAAAATCTACGAAACTTTGTGTGTATCCATTCGCAACGTCAATGCAAACTCTCATGTATGGATTCTGCGCAACGCTGTATACAAACTGAAACTTCTGTAAGTCTGTATCTGAAATACCTAAAGAATATATGCTGCTGCTCAATTTTTGCTTGAAGTGTTCGCCCAATATATTATTATCATAATGCTTTGTCACAGCAACAAGACAATCATGTCTGCTGAATTCTGCATCCATCTCAAAAGTACCAACACCATCCATGTTTGCAGCAATGATTGGTACACCAGACCAACTATTACCACTACGAAATGTAAATTCTCGTTTAAGTCTTACTTGGCTTCTTGACGAGAGAGTCGATCGTTTAGGTGTAATCAAAACATCTTTGTAATCAAGTTTCACATCTTCAACAATTCTCATAAGACCTCAATGATAAAAAATATGCTGACCAATTTTCTTGATAACTCTCTTGCGTTCAGCCCACTCTGGATCAACATAAGTTGCGTGGAAATACTTTGCAGATCCAATTATACCATATTCCTTCTTAGAAATCAAGATGTTTTCAGCAATCTTGATTGAGTCTCTCCATGCATCACTATTGCGATAGACACTTTTCTTGCCTTCACAAACCCAAGAGAACTGACAAGTCCCCTTTGTCTTTTGGTGCACAACAGCGCAAACTGTTCTTGGGAACTGTTTACTCTTGACGCGATTCATAGTTACTTCGGCAACAGCAATCTTGCCAGCACGTGGCTCACCACCTGCTTCGAAGTAGATGTTGCGAGCGAGACATTCAACTTCTCGCAACACGGCTTGTTTCTTTTCATAAGAAAGATTTAGAAATTCGACTTTATGATTGAGAGTCGTGAGTTCTGTAGTCAAAAGTCCATTTGCGATTTGTTGGGCATCCAACTTACTCTGCATACGATCCACCATACTAAAAGGAATGTATAGAGTAAAGAATATCAACGCGAAAAGCCCACCCCATCTACAGAACAAATTGTGATTGCGATCAAAATATTTTTCTACATTACAAAGTATGTCTACTGCATTCATGTTTAGGTCTCCATTATTGCAGTGGAAAGAAAAGGGTGGTGGTTCGCACCACCACCCCAGACCTTTCTGTTACCGAGCGGTCAACTCTTTGTGCTCAATGTGCTTATTAGGCAGCGAGAGCCATAGGTGTAAATGAATCATCGTTTGCATTTACTGTGTTTGCGCTGATTAAGTCAGTCGCCTCACTGGTTGCTGTCAGGTTATTACTTGCCCTGTCGAAGCCAAATTCATCCCCATAGATGGTGGAGATGTCGGGGGTCGAACCCGAGTCCAGAACACCTTTAATTGTCAGTTTACAACCATTATTAGTCAACTAGAAATTGTTGCTTTGTTTGCTCGTTCAAAGACTTTTGTTGCTGCTCAACATGAGCCTTGTATTGCTCATTTGACATTGAGTGTAGACCAATGCAGTAGCCAGTTGGACTACGACCACAGCCACACTTTACCTGTTTCACTTCAGATACCATTATTATACTCCTTATTTCAGCAAAAGGAAAGTATTATTTAGCCGTTTAGAACTTTTGCGGTTGAGGTGATAACTGCAGCGATACGACCAATATCGCGAAGATTCTCAACAGTCATTCCTTCTTTCTGAAGTGTGTCATAATGAGCCTTGACGCAGAAGTGGCATTTCCCAACGATTGAAGCGGTGAGAGAATATGCTTCGAAATTCTTCTTTGTCGTTCCACCATGATTCATAATACCATTCATGCGCAATCCTGCTGGTAATCCTTTGAGAGCAGGATCACCTGTCATCTCAACATATGGATACCAAACATTATTCTGAGCCATGATGGTAGCAGCAGTCAACGCAGCATCGGCTTCCTTACGGTCATCGATCTCTGCGTCAATTGCTGATGTTAGTCTACCATTGCCAGCCGCGAAAGCAGCGGCAAGCGCACATCCTTGTGCGACTACGAGATTAAGAGAACTGCGAAGAAGAACTGCATCAAGATTCAATTTAGTATCTTTTGCGTATTCTGGTAAACCTTCTTTGATCATATTGATCCACTTCATAGTTCGTCCTCATCTATTTCTTTTTCTTCAAACATGTCTGTTTCAGATCCACAATGTGGGCAAGCCCAATCGTATTCTAGATCTTCAAATTTGCCATATACATCTTGTTCAAAGACATATCCACAAACTTCACAGACTTTTGCTTTCATAT
>Ga0315901_10001565_pt1 | contig 33090 bp, 36 predicted proteins | sample LakEriMetagenome_10_FD_203761 | JGI IMG/M metagenome (GOLD analysis project Ga0315901, IMG submission 203761) | Freshwater fungal communities from buoy surface, Lake Erie, Ohio, United States - Buoy 2 MA116 | ecosystem: Environmental > Aquatic > Freshwater > Lake | place: USA: Lake Erie, Ohio...
CATCTTTTATAAATACCTTTGATTCTTCTTTTATACCCCCAAATCTTATTACTTCGTTGTACGCCTTGATAATGTCTTCCTCGTCATAGATAATCAAAGGAAGGGGTGTTAAATCAATTTCTGGTAGGGTTGTAACTTCTTTCTTCTTCTTACAGGATGTACAACCTTTCTTTTTCTTTGGAGGATTTTCTATTGCTTCCTGTTTTGCTTTGTTAATCTTTTCCAATATTTCGTTATTCGTATCCATTATAATCATTAAGTTTTTGAATTACATTATTTCTAATTTGGTCCTTACTTTCTTTGATATATTTTATAATTGAACTTTTTGGAATTTCTGTGTGTTTTGCCACTTTATTAACTGAACCAAGGGTTAAATACAAATCCATAAGTGACTTGTGAAACCACGTTAATTCACTATATTCCTTTTCTAATATATCAAATAATTTTTGTTTTTCAAAGAATTTCTGTTCTTCTGATACTTCAAATAAACTATCTATATTTACATTTGAAATGAAACTATCGTATTTGAGAAACTCTCTACGCACTTTATAGTAGAATGGACTGGTTTTACTTATCCAATTGATACGGATGATTGATACTATATAATATTTGATACTACAATCATCATAGAACTTTAGATTGATATGTTCTTTCTGATACAATTGAATTATAACCTCGTGTAGTAAATCCTGCGTTAAATCGTGGTTCTTGGTTATTTTCTTTGTTATTTGAAGTAACTTATAGTAATTAACCGTTATATACTTCTCAACTTCTTTGTTCATTAATTAAATTTCTAATACTGGTCATTACCTCACATATCTCGTAATTCTCACAGGCTTCGTTAACCATTATACTTGATTGAAGTAATTTATCCAATACATCTATTCTGTTTATACCTCTGTTGAGGTTATGGTCTAATATGGTTAACATACTATCAAGTAACGTTAAACATAACTGGTCTTTTTCTTCCTCAGTCATCTCCCAATAAGATGCTGGTATTTCAAGTTCCCCTACTTTGACGTGTCTCGTTTCCATATTCAGTACAAATTTTCATTACTGTATTTTCTGATACACCAATTTTATTTGCTATTTTTGCTCTGGTCCAATTTCTCTTTCTATAATCTAAAACTTTGAATATCATTTCATCTGTTACTATTCCTCGTCTTAAAGTATATTTCCTTTTCCTTAGTTGAGTAAAGACTGGTTTACCATCTATTACTTCTTTCCAACCAGGTTTAATCCAAATACCAGAAGCTTCATCATATAAATATCCAAGAAGTTGCATAAGTTCAAAAGTGTTAGCACGCTGGTACTCATCAAAATAAACATTAGGTTTTTGAGGCACCATTTTACTACCACCATTCAATTCTCTTAACTTTTCTGCTTCTATTCTATCTGATACCTTTTGACAATCCTTGCACTTTTTGGTTATTACTTTTCCATCTCTTAGATAATAATAACTAATTTCTTTCCAAGTTTGGCAAGTATTGCATTTGCAATAATTTGGATTATTTTGATAAAACTTATCTCTATCTTCTTTTTCCAATTTAATTCTGTTTTTATATTGTTGCTTCTGTTTTCTATAACAAGATTTACAATACTTTCTGGTGCGTATTTTATTTTGTGTAGAATGAAAATAGGTATCATACTGGTCAACTGGTTTATCTATTGAACATTTTCTACATATCATAAATACTTTTCTTTTCAACAAAAATCCCGCTGACTAATGGCACTAAGTCAAGCGGGATAAAATCTAATTTTAGTTGGAAGCCTTATTAGAATCTATATATAAATATAATAAAAAGTACTGGAAATAAAAACTATTGTTGAGTTATTTTTTCCAATTCTTTTATTTGCTTTTCAATACCATATCTTTTCTGGTATGCAATACCTCTTTCATCTGGTGTATTGAACTTATCTTCTTTTATTAATTTATTTAATTCTTTTAATTCTTCTTCAAGTTCAATTTTGTTATTTAATACATTATCTGGTACATTGTCTAATACTTTATCTAATAATAAAGGTTGTATAATACTGCCAACTTCTCCGACTAATGACGTGTCGGTTTTCCGACTAACACGGTTCGGTTTTCCGACCAGTAGTGTCGGTTTTCCGACTAATGGATTCGGTTTATCGACCAGTGAAACCATCCTCAACGGAACGATAGTTCTTTTCTCTTTTCCATTAATCATCTGTCTATCACATTTGATATAACCTAAACTTTCCAACTTTGTTACTTTTTCACTTGCGGTCGTTCTACTAATACCCATCATATCTCCCAACATATTATTTGATATAAAACATTCTTTTTTATTATCATAAAAGGAATAGATAATTGCAAGTGTCATCTTATCTCCAAAATTTAATTCTTTATTTCTCATCAAAGTATGTGGTATCTTTGTGAATTGTTCTTTATTTGCCATATTGTTAAATTAAAAAGGGTCACCAAATACTCACTGCTTCTCACGTCAGTTTTCTTTGGCAACCCTCAAAATCTTTAATGTCCTATAATGTGAGAAGGGACTATACTAATAAATACCAAAAATTTTTCGTAAATCCAAATCCAATCAAAAAAAGTTACCAACTTTTCCACATTCCGTATATATGTATATATTTTTCTAAACTTTTTTGGAAATATAAAATATTTATTGTAAATTTAGATAAACAATTAAAACTTATTAGAAATGGCAAACAAACCGTTACAGCAGTATTACAACACTACCAACATTGATGGAGAGGAACTTCGTCAACGTATGGAAAGTTGTGAAAGCCAGAATATGGAAATATTAGAACTGGCAAGAGAAGTTAAAACAATTTGGAGATGGAAGTTAATCGAATTGTATCAACAGTACAAAGGTCAATTATTATTGGATGCAGTTGCAAGTAGGGCTCTATCTGATTTACGTGCGATGGGTTACCTAATTGAAACAGGAGAGAAGGTTAGAGGTAGTAGAGGTGCATTCAATATCATTTATGAAATTAATCCAAATCCACCAATTGACCCAATTAAAATTCCAAAGAAGATTTGTGTGGCATTACGATTTGTAGAAAATCAAGATGGAGAATTGGAATTAGATTTGGAAGGAATGTCAGATGAATTTATTTCAAAGTTAAATCATTGGGACGGAATTTTCACACCTCAAAACAATAAATAAAATGGCAAACGATTATCAGAAAAATCAGGAAAGTATTGTTAGACAATCTACACTTAAATTTGTAGGAGAGTATTGCAGAATGATTGGTACACCACTTACACTTAAAGAAGTGGTTGGTATCACAAATGTATTGACAGATTATTGTCAATCTGGTTACAACAAAGAGATTGGTGAACGATTAGAGAAGATTGATAAACATATCCAATCAAAGTTTGAAGAAGTATAATTCTTTTTGTGTTTAATAATAATAAGGGGTTTTGGACTGGTGTACCAATTCCCCTTTATTTTTTTTCATAGTATTGATATATTTATATATGGGGAGGACGAGAAACCTGATATTTTCATCTATTCTAAATTTGCCATTTTATAATATATCGTCCTCCCTTTTTTTATGAAGAAACACATAGAAGATTTAATTGAAGTTATTATCACTATGTTGGCATTTACAGTCGGAATGTTCCTAATGTTTTTTATTTTTAATTTCGCTTGGGCTTTGGTAAAGTCATTTTTTTCTGTTATATTTTAAATGTAAACCATTCTATATATAAATACGAAAATCCCCCGCCGTTTCTACGGTGGGGTTTTTTATTGCACAAAAAAAGGGGTTTCCCCCTTTCTTTACTTCTTTTCCTCTTGTAGGAATTTAATCATAATTCCTTCTAAACTGTCTCCTACCGTGTGTCCACCATCTCCTCTAAAATTGTGTCGTAGTTGTTCAATTTCATAGGATAAGTCTTTGATTGCCTCTACGATTTGGTTTACTTGTTCTTGTGTCATTTTAATTTTTGTTCAGATTTTGTCCTGTCCCCGAGTTTAGGTTTAACTTTGTGGAACAAAGTTAAAAGGTATTTTTCAATCTACCAAATAAACTTATCCACATTTTTATGTTAATAACTTTTTTTTATTTTTTTTTAAAAAATGTTTGGTGGTTAAATATAAATGTATTAACTTTGTATAAACAAGTTAAACGGGGGACAGCGGTTCTGAACACAAATGGTATGAAAGTTTTAAGTCACACAAAATCGAGAGACCAGTTAGGTAAACCTATCACAGTTGCAATTGTCATCAGTGAGTTAGGTACATTAGAACTAAGAAGATTAGTTGAGACCAAGTTACCATCCAACCAAGACTTTTACGTTGATTTAATTAACGACTATAAAAGTGGTGAGAAGATGTATCACGTAATATCTCTCAAGGATTTTCATTTAAAGTAAATTAAATTTGGTGGGGAATGAAAAGTTCCCTACCTTTGTATTGTTGAATTTCCATTCAATTGTTTTTTTATTATTACTAATAACCCCCGCTGTTTCTACGGTGGGGGTTTTTTGTTTATAAAAATATTTTGAAAATAAATTTGGATATTCTAAAATGTTGCAATAACTTTGTGGAAACAAATCGGGGGACAGCGTATCTGAACAAAACAAGTTATGACAAAAAATCAATTTTCAAACAAAATGATTGACATTACAAATGATGTTAATCGAATTATGGATGAATTTAATCCATCAAAAAAGAAACTTTTAATACAAGCATTAACTTTATTGTTAATGAAACAGAACTTAACATACTCAGAACAATTAGAATTATCTGATTATATTAAGGAACAAACTATCAAAAATAGAAATACACAATTAATCTAAAAGTTATGAAAAATTACACAACGATGGGTGAACTTATGGAAGTAGCCCAAACCAAAATGGATTGTCATCAAAAAATGATTATATGGTATAATCGTTTAAAAAAGGAATTAAAAAAAGAATGGAATTTAACAAAGAAAAAAGATAAAACTTTTTCTAATATTCCGTTTGAAGTTTATATTCTAATGACACATAATGCTTACAGAAGAAAAGACACTAATCCAAATCAAGTTGAAATTGATTATATTGATGATGTAACTGAATTTTATTTACAAAATTATCAAGAAGTGAATGAAGAATATCAAATTGATAAGAGAGGTTGTAAATCTCTATTTGAATATATCTTCACTGCATTTGATATTCATTTGTCAAGAAATTGGAGTATGAGTTTATCTGATGTAAGTAAATTATTTAAAAATTTTACACCACAAGATTAAAATAAAATAGTTATGAACGATTATAAACAAGCGTTAGAATTATCTGAACGATTAAAACAAACCTATATGGATGAGGAACAACAAGCTACCTTATCTATTTTCTGTGACCAAGTATGGAACGAAGTGAATGGTGATTATGATACTGCTTGTACACAAAGTAATATTATTAATGTACTACAACATTATGTAGATACAGGTGGTAGTATTGCTGGTGGTTACATCCATTGTGTACCTAACATCATTAGGTTTATTGAAACCAATTATGATTTTTATAAACCAATCCATACACAACTAAAAGAAAGAGGATTGTATAGGATGGATATATTAGAGTTTTTATTAACTCAATATAGAGAATTTATATTTCAAAACTACAATTCCACAGCACTCAGTTCAGACGAACTTACAAACACTGTTTAAGGTTTCCGTAACTTGTACCTTGAACAATAAAGGGACCTGTAATGGGTCCCTTTTTCATTTGTGTTTAGTGTTTGATACATTTATTTTTTTTGTCCTTATTCTCCTCTTAACTTTCCGTAGCAAATTCCAAGTGATTGGTCTTGGTCATACTCACCATAAATTTCTTTCATACATCTACTGATAAATTCATCATCACTTTCTCCACCTTCAGGAGAAGGGATTGGGAAACCTTCTTTCTTTACCTTAGATTGTTCTTCTTTGATTGGAACGCAATTAGGGACCATTTTTCCATCTTTCTCTTTCATACCAATAGGTTCATAACCTTCCCAACACGCACCTTCTAATCCTTCACCTTCTTCCATCTTATTGGGTTTAATATCAGATAAATTTAATTTTATCTTTCTTACCAAATTAAATCTTTCTAACTTGTTCATAGTTTCATTTTTTTGAGTTTCTTATTTTCATCCATTAGTTTCATAACCTTATTTTCAAGGTCTTGGATTTTGTTATTTAATTCGTGTATTTCATTTTTTAAATCATCAATTATATTTTTATATATACCAATTGATAATTCTAAATTTCGTAACACTTGATTGTCTGTTTCTGCTTGTTGACGTTTCTTTCCAACAAACCACGCAGCTACTCCTGTAAGTGCGTTTGATAAAATTAATAGTAATTCGTTATTCATATTAGTAACAATCGTAACAAGGCGGTGATGATGATTCTATTTCACTATATGATGGTAAGTTTCCAATACCACCACTACCTCTCTTTGCATAACCATAACGAGTGGTGTGATTTAGAACAATCGGGTTATTGTATTTTGCTGACTTGTCAGGTATCATTCCATCAATAGTAGATGTAGATAGATAGTCGGGGAAAAGGTTCTGACCTTGACCAGTAATTAACCAGTCTTGTAACCTCATCTTATAAAAGTCTGCGGTTTGTTTTTGTATTGAACGAAGATATTTCATCGTTTCTAAATCAACAGGTGTACCACCTTCGGTCTGACCTTCAATTATCGCACGGTTCATCGTTCTATAATGTAAGTGAGGAATTGCACGAAAATAACTTGCTTGTATAAGATATGGTGCAATATAATCATTCACCAAAGTCAATTCATTTGCATTAAATGTATTACCTGTTGATGATACTTGACTCAATAAATGATTATAGAACTTTGTTCCCAATAGTGGTTGTAGTTCTGTATCTTGTGTTATTTGTACTTCCGCACGTAATACATCCATATCAACATTCTTATTGATATTTGTGAAATTTTTTAATTTGGTTTCTGATATTAATAGTACTCCCATATTATAATACTTGTGTTGGTTGTTCAGGTTTATCTTCAACAACTGGTTGTTCAACCACATCACCTACTTCATAGATTGATAATGGTTTAATTTCAAATGTTGTTGGTCTTTGAGATTTAAGAGATACCAATTTGTTAAAGACTGGTAATAGTTCAGATTGATATGGCATAATAACCATCTTTCTGATATATTCTGAGTGGTCCACAATCTCGTTTCTTGTTCCTAACTTACCACTCGTACTGATACCATATAACTCACCAGAACTAATCCTATGACCTGACAGGATGGTTCTGATAATGTCATCGTATATTGCTTGATAATACCCATCGTTTGATGATGGGGCAATCTGTGTGATTTTTGGTGAAAGTTCAGCACTCTCATTAAATGATATGATTGGACGACCAGCATTATTAACAGAAGAATATTGTTCTTCGAGTGCACGTGTCATCAATCTTTGATTTTCTTCATCAGGGATACCGTTCACAAAATCTATCCAAAGACTTGGTAACATACCATTCTTTAAATTGTTACTGTGAAACTCCTTGATGTTTACATCAATTTCAATAGCAGCCAAAGCACCGCTATAATCTGGATTAGGATAATAAGAATTACTTGGTTGGTATTGTTTGTAATAAAGGATTTGAGATGGTTCACCATCTTCTTGACTGAATGTATCATATTCCTCAACGGGATGTTTTTTGATATTTGTCCAATCAGCTGAATAATAGTATTTTTCAATTTCATCTGTTTCAGGATTAATCTTACCACATCTTACTCTACTAAAATCCAAATGATATATTTCAGCAATACTTTCTCTATCTCTACTCCATATTACATTCAAACTGTAACCTCCGAATAGTACAAGGTCTAACGCACATTTCTTCATCACTTCAGAAACGTTTTCTTTCTTATTAATTAAATTAACAGAAGCCATAGGGTTATTGATGGATACAACTCCATCACCCATAATCTGATTAACCTTGCTTGTAACGATTGCCTTATGTATTGCTGAATTATTATATCTGGTTATTAGATATTGTGGCATCAAATTATTGTCACCATAATATACCCAAGGTACTCTTTGAAATAATTCTGTGAACTTTGGTAATATTGGTTCTTGTCTGAACGCAATTTTATTTAATTGATATTTCTTTTTTTCTTCACTCATAATTAATCTTGTATATAAATATAATTGGAATTATCTTCATCTGGTGAAACATATTCTGTGAATGGATTTGACTCCTGTGTTCCATTTAATTGTGCCATACCTGTATATACAAGGTTGGAACCATTACCAAATATTTGAAGTTGATATTGTCCTAAGTAATTTAAGTCTTGTCCCGCATTTTGTAAATTGAGAATTATTTCACAATATCTATCATTCTCAGCATATTGTGCGGGATTTGATGTACTGACTGTATATGATTTTACTTCTTGTGATACAACGTGTGTGAATGTCAAAGTATAACCTGAAAAATCAGTTCTTGAATTGTTATTAATGTTTAACACCAATTCATTTTGTTGACCTTTGTTTAATATTAGCATATTAGTGACTGTATAACTATAAATATAAAAAAATTAAAATTGAATTGATATATTAATAAAAAAAAGGGTCCGAAGACCCCTTTTTATAGGATATATGAATAAAATGGAGATATTCTCCTAATATTATCCTTGGAATGTTGCACCTGAGAAGACAGATGATAATACTCCATCAATAACACGTGCGGGAACTGGTTCCTGACCTGTTAGTGTGAAATTCATACCATTTCTATCACCCAATGCTAATCCTGATGTTAACGCACCTGCTGATACGTACATACCTCTTACTTGACCCAACATATATTGTGTTTCATTTTGGTCAATTGCAATTACTTGCAAATTGTCTTTCTGTGCTAAGTTCAATATGATGTTTCTTTTATCTTCATCATATTTGTATAACACCATTTCCAAAAGTTGTTCAAAGAAAACAGTTCCGTTTTCAAATGATTTTTGAATATTTTGAGTAAGTTGAGAAGTTCCTCTTTTTAGTTCAAATCCGTAAAATATTGTTCCTGATGCTGCAGTTGCACCTGTAATTGCATCATCACCGTTGTATGTGAAACCTGTTACACCACCAAGAGTAGTACCAGTTCCACCAGCGATATATACCTTTTGGATACCACCTATAGAGTCTGAACATTGATTTAAACTAATTCCTTCTGAAATATAGCAACTCATATTATTTATTATTAATTTTTTTCGTTTATTTTAAAATTGGGAGGACTTTCACCTCCCCGTTTTTTATATGGAAAAACGATTATGCTAATCCGTTAGTTGCAAAGTAATTTACACCTGAGAAAGTAACGATTGCTGCACCATAGTTGTAATTACCACGGATACGAATTTCGTCATTGTCACGGCTCCACCACATATCCAATCTTTCGTGGTCTGACATAAGGTCAAAACCTACTACGAAATAATCAGCTGGTCCAATAACAACTTGGTTAGAAGATGCAAGACCTAATGTTGGATATACCTTTACAGTTGAGTTTGGATGTACTGCGAAAGCATTTGCTTCACCACCAATTACAGTAGATGAACCAATGTAATTTTGGAAGAAGTTAGCCTTAGTTAATGCTTGTACATACAATCTGTAGTTAGGATAAGACATAAACACTACAAGATTTTCAATTGCTTGTGCATTGTCATCAAGTGCGTTGATTAATTTATCCACCTCAGTGATTGGGTTACCATTAGAACCATACGCTGCAGTTGGTGAGAAAGTTGTACCTGAAGCAGATACAGCAACACCAGTTGCACCTGATACGATTAATGATTTAAAACCATCGAAACAATCACCACCTGATACTGTAGCACCCCATAGTTTTTGTTCAATTCTTTGTTGGATTTGTTTTACTTTTAATTCTGCAATTTGTTGTTCAAATGGAACTGATTCTTCAGTTTCACCTTTTTGTAACAATAATGACTGATAAGTTGAATATAACGCATCAGGACATAGTGATTCGTTAATTCTTTCAGGACATACAGTCAAAGAGATTTGAGAGAAAGTGGTTGTACCACTTGCAGACCATCCACACGCACCAGCTTGGAACGCAGGAGTACTGTCTAAAATTTGGATTTGTTGGGTTCCCTTAACGCCTAATTTTACGTTACTTACCTTTGCGGTTGTTCCACCTACAAGGGCTTTCATCATCAACTCAGTTGATGTTTGGTCAGTAAAACCAGTAATACTTGAAACTACATATTGAAAATCCTCTTTTGAATAATTTTTCATTTTTTTAATAGTTTTATTTTGTTTTTATTTTTTTCTCATACTCATAATAGAAGCGATTCTTGCATCTAATGAGTCGATGTTTTCTTGTTTATTAAATTCTGTTTTACCATCAGATATTTTTTTACCTGCTGGTTCTTTTTTGAATGACTTAAATTGATTTTCGATTGATGACATTTTTTCTTCCATATTCTTCATTTTCTCAGATACTTTTTTCATCATATCTTCAAGTAAAGAATATAGTTCTTTCATACCATCACCCATATCTTCAGACTTAACTTCAATTTCAACTTCAGCTTCAGGTTCTTCTTCTTTAGGTCCTTCAACCTTAACAATCACCCCATCTTTAGTTTCAACTTTACTACCGTCCTCCAATTCGTGAACACCATCAGGTGCAGGAACTTCAGCTTCTTCGGTTACTACTACGACCTTAGCACCTTCAATTACTTCTTCTCCTTCTACCTTAATAGGTGTACCATCAACCAATTTTGCATCAACAAAAATTTCTTTGACAGAAACAATTTCACCATTTTTAACTTCTAATTCAAAGTTTTCTACTAATCTATATGAACCATCTTCCAATACAACTCTTTCAAAATCTTCACTAATTTTGGTAATTTTGTTACCTACTTTAAGTTCAGGAGTTTCTACAATTGTATTGTCTTCAAGTTTAAAAGACGCCATAGTCACTTCACCATCAGCTAAAAATCCGAATTGCTTCATCAATTTTTTAATTTCTTGAATTGCTGTTTTTGGATTTGACATAATACTTTAGTTTATTATTGTTTATATATAGAAATATAAATTATTATCAGTAGACTATAAATCTTTTATAATTTTAGCTACTTCTCTTAAAAATTCTTGTTCTTTATAGAATTGTTCTATTTCCTCAAAGAAACCTGATACGGAAAATCCGTTTAGTTTCTTCTCTTTTACCATCTTCCAAACATCGTCATTTCTTACTTTCATAGAAACAAACCAAGTTCCCACAGGTAAATCTTTATAACCATATTTGTTAGACTTGTCATTCTCATCTTCTTTAATCCAACTCTCTACTACATACACATCCTCTGCAGCCTCTCCATTATGTTCTGTATCGTTATTGTCAGTATATTTGTTTCTCATATACTTCTCCATAATCATTTTGATTGTGTCCTCTTTGAACACCACATAATATGGGTTACCCTTTTTATCTTTACGGAATATTTTCAAGTTTGGAACCATAGCGGGACCTACCACAATTCTTTTATCTTCATCTACTTGGAAGTTTTGTTTTGACATTTTCTCTCTGTCAATAGAATTGATTTTGCTTTCAGCCCAACTAAGTGCTGATTTACCTCCCCAACTATCATACATCAACTTACCACAACCATCATCATAAGATTTACTTGATTGTAGGTCTACTTCGTGTCTTGATAGATAAGAGTACATCCTACGTATCGTGTCCTCTGAGATTGGGTTTCCTTGTGCAAGGTCGTTTGCTCTTTGTTTACCCACGGCGGTTCCACAAGAACCCCATCCATTTTCTTCAACATACTTAAGTACAGCCTTAGCATTGTTCTTTACACTATCAGGATAGTCAGTATATGATTCATAGTTACTTCTTTTCTTCTTTTTCTTTCCAATACCTTGGTCAACATATCCTGTTATTGTACTAACATCATACCCCATATCTTCTTGTAGATATTCCGCAATCAACTCAATATGGTCATCCATAAAAGATAAGTCGTGTTCCATACCTACTCTTTTATCAACCTCAGACATAATATCTTTTATATCATCAACTGATATGAGTGCTTCTTCGTATTGATGTTGTGTTACTTCTTCTGATTTAACTACTTCAATTTCAATTTTAAAAACATTATCTGCCGCACGTGCAGCACTTCTAATCATTCCTTTTGTATCCTCGTCTATTTCCATAGTTATAAGGTGTCTGAATAATTCTTGTGCTGAAGGACACAAAGCAAAATATCTTGTATGGTAACCAAATACATTTACGTTTTGGTCATCAATTTCCATTTTTTCTTTTGATAAACCCAAGTTCTTAATTGTTGAAGGTGATGGGTTAGCCAAAGTTTTATTTGTAACCGTATCAGGTTCAGAATATCCCAATACTCTTGTATCAGGTGCAATATCATTTGGAAACCCACCTACTAAAACTTTTCCTTTGTTTATAGACGCCTTATTTGTAATTGTAGCATCTTTTCTATACTTGATACGAGACCATACGTGACGACAATTGTAACCACCTCTCCATACCATTGCAGATTGACCAAAATCATTCTGAGTGGCATCCATATCTTCTATTCTCCAAACGTAATTACGATTGATTAGAGTTTTACAAAAATCTCTTGTTGTGGGAATAATAGGTGCAGTTGATATATTAGGTTTTAGAATATACTTGTATCTAACATTATATTCTTCTTCATCTTCAATAGAAGGACCATTCGGGTCAGTAGAAATAAAACTATTTTTACCATCCAATATCTCAATACTATCTACAACCCATCCTTCATCAAACAATTCCTGTTCATCTTGTGCGGTTGCAATAAGTTTTTGAATATATTTCTCATCTTCCCCTTCAGGAATATGAAAGTCCTCTGATTTTACTTTGTTGAATGCTACCCAATTTATTTCAATTGCTGGTTCTGAAACTAAAGATATACTGTCGATACCCGATATTTCATCGTCTTCTTCTATCCTTAATTCATATACTTTATCTTTCTTCATATATTAAAATATAAATATTTTGGTTTATACTATCTACCTTGCCCGCGGTACTTCTTAGGTTTTTGTGATTTAGGACCATATGACTTTTTACCGTTAGGTTGTGACTTACGTTTACCAAAACTGATTTTATTACTTCTTTCTGATTTACCCTTTTTCATTATAATGTTGATAGGTCTTTAAGTCTTGCCTGTCTTTGTTGAGTTGATGTTAATTCACTCTCAACAACATAGGTCTTCATTATTACAGGTTGTTGTTCCATCGCAGGATTTTTAACTTGTGGATTGTCAGGTAAACCGACATTTAAATCACTTGTAAACGCCGCACCACCACCCATTTGGTTCATCATAGATAATAACGGTGCGAACATAGTTACAGCACCACTTGTCATTACTGCCTCCCCATTTGATAATCTTGCGGGGATACTATCTGATTTAGGTCCACCAGGTCCTCTTACAATACCACCATCTGCATATCCTCTACCTAATTGGTTACCAGCATTTCCTCCACCACCACCTTCAGTTGACTCAAACTGTGTTCTTTTGATATTTGAAATTTGTACTGCAGTTGCAATTGCAAGTGCCGCCGCATTTACACCTTTTACAATCCAATCAAATGGTGATGGTAAAGTTGAAGGTTGTGCAAGGATTTGAATTATACCTGAAGCCGCAGACATAGTTGCGGTTGCAATTTGTAATTTCTTTCTCTTTTCAAATGCCGCTTTACTTGTCTTCGCTTCCTCATCATAAGATGATGCAATTGCACTTGTTAATCCTGCAAACGCACCTATGGTTTCACCTATGGCACTAAGTGTAGCCATCTTCTCTTGATTATCAAGGTCCTTTCTTAACTTAACATATTTCTCCTTGATTGCGGTAATTTCTTTTTCTTTACCTTCTGCCGCAGCAATTTCTCTTGCCTCAGCAGCCGCAAGAATATCTCTTTGACCATCATAGAACGCCTTAGTTCCCGCTCTGATGGCTTCTTGACGTATTTGTAAAAATCTTAATTCATCATCAAGTTTCTTAAGATTATCATCTGCTTCTTCTTTATTTCTATTTTTTGTAATTTCTCTATCTTCATTCGCATACTTCTGACGAATATTTTTTCTTACTTCTTCTTTCTCTTCCTCTAATAATTTTATAAATTCTTTGTCTTCTTCTAAATCCTCTAAATCTCTTTGTAATTTAATTTGTCTTTCAGCATCTTCTCTCTTTTTCTTATCCTCAATTGCAGCAATTTCTATATCTTCTCTTTTTCTTGTAAACTCTTTTGCTGATTTTAAATCTTCTTCTTGTCTTTTAAGATTAATATCGTTTTGTTTTGCGTCAAATTTGAGTCTAACTTGTTCTAATAATTTGTTCTTTTTTTCATCACTAATCTGTAACGCCTTAATCTTATTTTCCTCATTGGTTTTTTGATTGGCTAATTCTTTATCCTGTCTTTCTCTATCTGTTTTTAACGATAATACCGCATTCTCTTGTTGTAATGCAAGAAGTTGTTCGTCTGCAGATTTATTATCGGCAATAATTTTATCATTCTTCGCCTTATTATCTGCAATTGTTTTATCATTTGCTGCCTTTTGTTGTTCCTTCTTCTTTTCTGCCGCCTTAATATCATCTTGAAGTTCAGCAATTTTGATTTGGTTTCTAAGGTCTTTTACCTCTTGGTCCAATTCAAGCTGTCTTTTACCAATAGTTTCTAAATCCTTTAAGGCGTTTTCATCAGTTCTTTTTAATGTTTTGTTATATAAATCTGTTGCATCTACTAACGCCTGTTGTTTTAACGCGAAATTTTCTTTTAGACCTTCAAGACTTGCATCATTAATTTCTTTCTCTGATGCACCCCTTGCTTTAAGTTCTGCGACTCTTAAATCTTGTCTTCTTTTTGCAGCCCTTAAATCTAAATCTAATAATGTATTGGTTCTTTCTAATTCATCATTAAATTGTTTTTGTGCTGCTTCTGCTTCTTTAGTTCCTGATACCCAATCTGCAAATAATGTAATTAATTGACCAAGAAGAACAATTAAAACACCTATACCCGTTGCAATTAAAACACCTTTTATAGTATTACCTAAAGTTGTAGTCCAAAAGGTTGCAGCTTTTTCTGCAACAACTAAACCTTCGGTAGTAACTGTAAGAGTTTTACCTGCAGCAACTGCCGCGACTTGACTTTCAGTTAATTTTAAAGTTTCACCTTTTAAACCTTTTACTGAAATTGATGCTTTCTCAACAACATCATTACCATCAATAATCTCAGCATATAGCGGGTCTAAACCTTGTTTTGTTAAATTATCATATGCTTTAAGTGTATCATCTAATGTTAAATTAGTTTTGGCTAAATTTGTTTCTAAACTTGTAAATTTTGCGGTGGCATTACCAACAACGGCACCTGTTGCACCCGCTTCTGCGGCTGTATTTGATAAACTTCTACCTAAACCATCAACATTATCTGCAGCTTCTTTTGAAGAATTTGCAACATCTTTATTGGTCTTATCAAAACCAAGAAAATTATTTGAAATTTCTACAACGTCATCTTTTATATCACCCAAAGAATTTTTAATATCTTTGAAAGTGAATGAACTAAAGACCTTTAGTGTATCTACAACACCCAATAATGAACTACCAAATGCACCAACAGGACCAGGTAAAGTTGATAAAACACCAAAAAAGTCCTTAGACCTTACAGTTGTTTTAGCAATTTGGTCCTCTGTATCACCAATCTTTTTACGAAGAATATCAAATTGTTCAGGTTTTAAATCACCTCTTTGTAATTCTTTCTTTAATATACGGAGTTGTTGAGTAAGTGACAGGGTTTCACCATTAGCAATTTTTAAATCACTACTGTCTATGTCATACTCAATAAAAATTTTCTTACCCGCCATAATCTTTTATAATAATTATTCTGTTATATGTAGAGATAGTTCTTCTAAGAACGCTTTGTTCAAAATATTCTTATCCCCTTTTAGTTTATTGATTGAACTAAAATCTAAATGATATTTTTCAAACAATTCTCTATTTCTCAACAAACTTTCCTTATGATTTTTAATCACAATCTCATTTAAATTCTCATTATCTATTTCAAAGTATATTTTCATATATATGTATATATTTTATGGTATTGTACCACTATCAATTGTTATTGCTATTTGTTGTATTGATGGTGCGTCCATCACATATGTATAAGTGGTAGCACTTCCTGACGATGATGGACAAGAAGATGATGAACCATTTCCATTCATTACACACGCAATACTTGTTCCAAATTCAATACTATCAAATTGTGTTAATCCTGTTATAGTATATAAATTTGTACAACTAATAGGTAATTGTGCACCTGTATAACCAGGTACGTTTATTGAACCACCGCCATTAATACTATAAAATAATGTTAAAGTTGATGGTGTTCCATCTACATCTTGACCATAAATTTCTAAACTAAGACCGCTTGGTTCAGGTGTTGGTGTAGGAGTAGGTGTCGGTGTACTTGTAGGTGTAGGTGTAGGTTCACCTGGTGTAGGTGTAGGAGTACTCGTTGGAGTAGGAGTTGGTGTTGGTGTTCCCGTAGGTGTTGGAGTAGGTGTTGGTGTAGGTGCAACTAAATTTAAATTTGCACAAACAGGTAAATAACATAACTCACCAATAAATCTAAATTCAAAATAATACATACCATCTGTAAAACCTGTAAGTCCTACATTTGCGGGTGTAACAGTAAAACTAAAATTATTTGTTGAACTTGTTGCTGTTGTTCCTGTTGTTGATATGTTATGTACCGTCCTCCAAGGTTTAAAATAACTTTGAGTTGGTGCCAACATATGAATAGAAACAAGAGATAAATCCCCATTAGATTGTAAAAATCTTTTTGAATTATTTAGACTCCAAGATGTTGTACCTGAAAAGGTAATACTACTTGAACTTACTGTTGTTGCAGTAAAAGTTATAACACTTCCACTTACACAATCATCATATATATCGTGTATAATTTCTGTATCATATTCTTTCCTTACTTTGTTTGGATAAACAAAATCTGAATTAACTAATTGTCTTATATATTTTCTACTCATATTATGTTATATATTAATTTTCTCCTATTTGTGTAAATGTTGCAACAAAAGAAGAACTTGCAATAGGCACATCATTAACTACTAATACAACACTTGAAGTTGTTGGACTCATATATCTTGCTTCGGTATTTTTAAATTGTTCGGTATCAATATTATAATTAAACATAACATTACCAGAATAATTGTCTGTAAATGGTGTGGCAAAATTTAGTGTATAATATCTTAAAGAACCACTACCAGGATAAGTCCACCCTGAGGTTCCATTAATAATAAAACTTTTTGTTTTTAAACCACTATTAGTATTATTTGTTCTTTCCAATTGGTTTGTTGATGTATTATACATTACAACTTGATTTGAAGAACTACCTGATGGAATATCTGTAACTCTTAATGAACCTGTAATTGTTGCATTACCATTATAAGGAAATACCCAATTCTCTTTTCTAACTTTATATGTAGCGGCAGAACCACTATCATTCATTACTATATAACTACCTGAGGTATTTCCACCATATTCAGGTAGTTGTGATATTTTTATATTTGACATATTTATAAATATTTATAAATCTATTATTAAATTTAATTCGTTTTCTGTTGTTATTGATTCTGATAATTCTGTCATTAATTCAATTTCTATATTATCACACATAAGTAAATTACCATCTCTATCACATTCAAATATTTTTCTATATGTGTTTCCGTTAACAGTAACAAATCCTCCACCCACTATTATATTACCATTATCTCTTACTGCAATACTTTCTTGTGTAGCAGAGAATGTTTGGTCAAATAGAACGGGATTGAATGTTGTATCTAATGAACCGTCTGAATTTAATCTATATAAACCATCTATATCAGGGGATGTACTTGTAACTAACATTAAAATTTTATTATCAGGTAGAACATAAAAATCTGTAACAACCTCACCCACAAAATATGTATCTGTGGTAAATGTTGTATCTAATGAACCATTTGAATTTAATCTGGCTAAACCATAAGATGTACTTCCACTTATGGGAAAATCAAATATTCCACCTATCATTATTTTACCATCTGATAAAATTTCTGTAGTTAAAACATTTGATGCAGTACCAATTGTACCAGCAAATGGTGAAGTGAAAGTACCATCAATTGAACCGTCTGAATTTAGTCTTACAATTTTATCTGCTGATGCAACATTATTGTAATTTAAAAAATCCCCACTAATTAACATTTTACCATCAGAATATAAACTAATATCGGTTATAATTTGTGAACTACCTGCACTATTTGTATTACCACTAAAACTTGTATCTATACTACCGTTGGAATTTAATCTACATATATTTCTAATCGATGTTCCATTATAAGAGGTAAAATTACCACCAGCTAATATCTTACCATCTGGTTGTATTTCTAAATCATATATCTGTGGAATTGCACCACCAAAACCTGTACCTGTAACAAATGTATTATCTATGGAATAATTGTTATTAATTCTAACAATACCATTTTTTGTTACACCTGAATATGTTGTAAATGAACCACCAAGTAATACCTTCCCATCACTTTGTTGTTCAATTGTAGAAGCAAATGCGTTTAAAGTTATAACATTAAGAGGAAACGTTGGGTCAATAGAACCATTATTATTTAACACAGTAAAACAACCTGTCACAATACCTTGGTATTGTGCGAAGTTTCCCATACAATATATCTTATTGTTAATGAGTTTCACTTCTCTTACCGCATAAGAACCGAATGGTGACAAACCCTGATTAAATCCTGTTTGAATATTTAAACAATTTTGTACAGTACTATCAACTTTATATTCAAATCCATATGCGTCATTTCTTGTTGTTGCAGTAAATGTTATAGAGACACCAGTTATTCCTGAGGTTGATGATATGTTTGTTGTTTTAATTCCTCTATCACCATTTTCATCGTCTGTTGTATAGTCAGTTCTTGATATTGATAATGTTTTATCATAATTGTCATCAAAAAGACTTACTGTAACTACATCCCCAATATTAATATTTGAGGAATATAAATTAGACATACCATAATATGCTCTATATGTTTCATTTCCGTTCACAACAACAGTATAATATGGACCACCTAAATCAGAGAAAAACTCGTCAAATGTAACTACTAAAGAACCTCTCATATTTTATAAATATTTTATGGACACGGCGAACCACAACTTATTATGGTCCAATTTCCTAAATCAAATAATGGATATGCATACCTTATACTTTCACAATCTACACAACCAGAAATAACTGTACTACCCAAAGAACCAAAGTATGTATCAACAGTTCCTGAAGGTGTATCATATCTGATATATCCTGTATCCGTTACGTTTATGGTCACACCAGTATTATATGTAGAACCTGTAATTGCTTGTCCGTAATTCACTCCAATTGCGTCTGCTGAGGTATAAAAGTCAGCACAATCCGTAAATACATTTAGTATTGCTTGGGTTTGTCCTGAGTTAATTAACCATACAGGATTGTCTTGATTATATATTGTACTTATAGGTTCTTCCTCAATACTCAATAAGAAGAAATATTTATTTGGGTCAGATGTATATATTATTCCACCCGCATCATAATCACTCTTAGTTGTTTCGTATATTGAGTAAGGGAAATATGTTGAACCTGTATAAGAAATAGAACTTGTATATCCACTTACATTACCACCTAATGCACCCACAAAATAATCATATAGAATAGAATAATAATATAAACTTTCATATATACTATCTGTTCCTGTAAATTCTGTTTTGAATTTATAGATTGTTGATGGGTCAGTACAATAAGAATATTTAAAATATCTTGTTGGGTAACTTTGTGGATTATAGTTTGCTTGGACCAATTCTACTTTTGTAAGTTCTGCATTGGTTAAGTTAAAATTATCTATTTTATTCCAAGTGAAATATTGGTTATTGATTTTAATTAAATCTTTTGCTGTTAGATTTTTTACATCACCTAACTTCAAATCAAAATAACCTACAATCATTCTTGTATTTTTATCAAACGCATTCTCTACTCTATTCTGATAAAATAAATTGTATAAATCTTGGTTTGTATATGCATCAAATAATGACACACTATCACCAGCAATTGTGGTAGGTTCTTCTGAGTTGAATAAGATACAAATACTATCGTTATTAATCTTATTACTGTCAGGGTTACCCATCGGCATTGTGTGTGAAATAACAGGAGATATTAAACCACCTGAAGGATTTGATGCATCACTCTTTGTAACTCTAAAATAAGATGTTGTTACACCTGTCAATGTAAAAATTTCAGTAGGGTCATCCAAGAATGGTGAGAAGTTACCCAAGTTATAGAATAACTTTGGTTTTGTTTTAACACCTTTATATATCCAATCTACTTTTGATTTATCTGTACTACTAATTTCTTGTGATTGTTCAACATAAGAAACACCTAATGGGATACCTACGTCATTTGAGAATGCAGCATTAGGACCATTATTAGGATTCCACTTTCTAACAATCATCGGTGAGAAATTAGTTTTAATTTCTTTTGTTTGTGATTTAAATTCTGTTGGGTTATATACTTTATGCTCACCATATACCCTACTATTACTATCCTTAAAATCTTTGTTGCCTGCGTCACCATCTTCTACATCTGTAAGAATTAATTCACTCTCAACAAAGTTCTGTACGGGTTCTACACTAAATCCTTTATCCCAAGATAATTTATCTGACCAATCATATATATTACCCGTACCAACATAATAGTTGTATGGTTCAATTATGATTTGATTCTGAACTTCAGGGTCAGGAATAAATAACAATCCAAACTTCTTTGCAATACTTGACAGAATATCAATCTGTTTTATGTTTTGGTCTATGATTAAACTAAAATCAACATACTGATTTTCAACAATCTCAACTGTTTGATTTGAAGTTATTGGTAAGTAAGCAAGAGGTTCAGAAGATAATCCTACATTTGATGATAAGGGTAAGAAACCGTTGTTTACCTGTGATTCTGCCGTATATGGACACCCAAATCCACAATCTACATATTGTAATTCCGTATAGTTATAAGTCGTTCCTGTTGCATTTGCTGGTATTGTGATTGGTAATGGGTAGTTTGGAATCGTACCAAAACAAAAGGTTGTGGTAAAATCAAAGTTTAATGTAATTTCTTGGTTACAAAATACAGGGATACCAGTTCCCTTTTTTACAACATAGAATGTCCAACTTACATCTATCTTTGGATATGTTGTTGAACAATAATTTTCAAGTTGGTAATTAGTACTTTCTACCATTACAACTTCCACACCATCCAAACCATATGTTTGAACCTGTGGTGTTTTGTATGAAAACTTTGCCGTATCGTTGGAAAAATATCCATACATATATAATAACTTCATCCAAGGACTTGACATAAAATCTGATTTGATTGTATATCCATATGTCTTGAATATGAGTTTTATAATTGAATATAAATTAAGTGCTGGTTTTAATTGATTGTCTCTGATACCATCTTCAGGTGAATTAATTCTATATCGTTGTACACCATTTGAATATGCGGTAGCATTGTTTGCCCAACTTCCTAATTTTGTTGTTGTATATAATGAATTACCTGTAAGTCCTGTGAATAATACTTGTGATGTTTCACCACTAACTTGATAATTGTAACCATTATGTACCACAGGATAGAAATAATTTGATGGTACTTCCTGTGTTGATTTTAGAGTTTCATATCTCCATCCTGCAATTACATCATCTCTTGTAAAAACGTGGTTGAAATGATAGTCAGGGTTTCTAAAATCTAAGTCTTTAAGTAAGTTATTTCCAATCTTACCATATAAATCTCCTATGTTTGAATAAAGAGTTACCTCATATTCAATCTTTCCTAATAACACATTAACTCTATTGAGTTTCATATATCCTGTAAAATAGGATTCATCATTAATCAATACATTACATTGAACCTTTGCTGTTGCATCAAAATATAATGATTGTTGGTCCACATTAAAAAAATTCTCAAAGAACGCATTGTTCTTTTTAGAACCAGGTAACCTAACACCAACAGAATAGTCAGAGTTACGTTTACCAATATCTTGTATCTCGGCGTATGATTTATTTATTGTAAGTGGAATATCAGAATATAAATCTAAAAAGTCATATTCGTTTGGTATTGTTTGTAGTGTTTGATTATCACCAACAAAATAAACACTGAATGTTCCACCTGCATATCCTGCACCTTGTTTTACCGCAACAATATCACCATCTCGTACCAAAAAATAATTCTCATTATTTGCCGCAAACGATGTAAATATTGTTCTAAAAAATTCATCACCAGGATGTTTTATAAACATCTGTAGATAATTTTGACCTATTTGAGTATTTGTTAAAGTTATATCATAGTAAAATGTACCACTACCTGTAACCTCACATTCAAAAAATACAGATGAGTTTGGAAAATTACCTACGTATGGTGATGCACTTGTTCCACTACCAGTTGCCGTTGTACCTGTGGTAGAACCACTAAACGTCATTGACGTGGTTCCTGTAATAATTATTGAACTTGGTTTATTGGTTTGAACCCTTAAAACTGTTTGTTGTAATTGTGACATATATTAGAAACCTTTGTTTACGAAGAAACTATCTGCGTATTTACAAGTTATTTTATATTTGTTTAATTTTTTATGTTTAACATTTATCGTTTCAACTTCTGTTGAAAGAACTTGTATTGGTCTAAGGTCTTTATAATATTTGTCTTGTCTATCTAATGGACTAATAAAATCAGGTTTCATCTCATAAACTTGTGGTGAATAAAACAATTCCTCTAACCAATCACCCATACCCTCACTAAGAAAATCACTTTCTAAAACAAATTCCCTTTCAACATCAGTATCGAATGTTTTAACTGTTCTACCCATATCCCTATCGGGAGAAGACAAATTGGTTGCATAATATCTATTATCATACGTTTGTCTTGTTATTTTCTTTTTATCTTGTCTATATTTTGTAAATGTGAAATAGTCAAACCCACCTCTACTGTTTAAGAATGTTAATCTTGTATCTTCAGGTCCACAATTATCATATAGATAGAAGTAGAATGTTTCTGATGAAGGTCCTACTGCACCTTCTGATATTCTATTTGTACTATTTGTTGGGTATCCATAACATAGTTCAACTGTGTAATAAGATACTCCTGACCAAGCAACCGTTGAAAAGATATTATCAATATCAATTGGTCCACAAGGTAATGCCCATATTTTTAAATTGTCAGTATTACCTGTTGGTGATGCGTATGTTGTACCACTATAATTAATTTGTTCTTCAATATATCCTACTAATACATTGTCTTCATCATACATTCTAAAAACAACAAAGTCACTTTCCATTACTTGCCTGTCACCTGTTTGACCGTTCAAGAAATATAATACGTAATTTTCACTTTCTTGTATAGCCTGAATGCGTGGTGACTCAGTTAAAAATCTTGCCGTTTCACTATCTTGTGGAAGAATTGGTCCATCAATCATAAATTGTGACATAGGACTCAATCTTCTGTTTACGTCTATTGTGTTAATTGTCAACCCCGTACCTACAACTGTTCCTAACTCTTGGTCAAAATTTGGTAGGTAATATTTCTCATTCATTTGGAATGCACCACCAACATAATTAAAATACTCTCCTGTGTTTGTAAAACCACTTGCTGTAAATCCTGTTGAAGTTGCACAATAAGGAATATCTGTATAATGTACAACATTATTTGATGGACTACCTGTATATTCTGTTACAACAGTTGAACCTGTTAAGTATCTATATCCATATTTTAAATTTGTTTTTATAATATTAGGATATGGATTGTTTATGTTTATATCTTCGTTTGTTTGTTGCCAATCACCTAACCAATAATTGTTATAGTGTTGTGATTTGACATAGTTTGATAAATACTCATATGGTCTAATATTAAAACGATAGGTGAATGTTGCGCCTGATTGTGTTACATTATATGGGACCAAACTCATTCTACCAACTTGCTCATCGTCACTAAATAAATCCACATCAAGTTCCATAGATGTTTGGTAAGTATTACCAGTTAATACAACCTCATAGGTTCCACCTCTTTGGTAAACCATATCAGTTGACCTTCTCAACTGAGTGTTGTTGTTCAAACCATTTGCGTATAATTGTGGGTATCCAAAACTCATTTTATATTCCTTCTAAACTGTTAATCAATTCTTCAAAAGCCTCATTTCCTAATGCCTCGGCAATCCTTGCGTCTGTTTCCAAAAGGTTTACCGCTTTGTCCAAGAAATTTGATGGTCTTATTCCGAATTTGTTTATATTTGTTCGTATTGCAAAAGCAAAACTTTTTCTACTAATAAATCTACCTTTTTTATCTCTACCTGTCAATCCTCTATACTTAATCCACTTCATCAATTCATCTAAGAATTGTGATTGTCCACCACCTCCACCACCTCTCCTTACATTATATTGTGGATAAGGTCTTCTACCATTTTGAACATTAATCCAATAACTCTCCATAAGGATTTGAATTACAGGTCTAACATCTGATGGTATTACATTTACTTGCACACTATTCTTTAATCTACCACTGGCTACTTTGTCACTCAATCCTCTGTATTTGGCAAAACCAAAAGGATATACCCTTTCAGATAATACCTTTTGAATTGTATCTTTGATTATTGGTGCAATTACTTCGTAGTCCATTATCTAACTTGTGTTATTGTTGTTATTACTGATGGTATTGCTGGTAAGTTTCCTGTTGCAGCTTCACCTAATAATCTTGCGTGACCAGCGTTATTCTGCCAAGCAACCTCATAATAATCACCAACAGATGCTGTTTCAAGAATATTAACCGTCATAACTTGTGATGTATTATTTGGCATCGTTACTTTTGTGTTTGAGTTTGCGATGTTTGTACCATTCTTTTTAAACCAAGCCCATCCTGTGTCTGCACCTGATGCACAATCCCATTGTGCTGAGAATTGAATGTTATACACACCAGCAGTTGGTATCGTTAATCTTGAACCACTTACCAATGTTATACCGTTAACACTTCCTGATATATCATATGATATTGAACCAGATACACCTGATGCCGCGGTTAATGTTCCTGTTTGTGCAAATTGTCCTTGACTGAATAATACTGCTGCTACGTCACTAAATGCTGCTTTAGTTAATGTACCTGTACTATCTGTTGTTACAACAAATGAACCTGTTGATGTTGATAAACTTGATACTGTTAATGAACCAGTTACTTGTGTATCGTCACCAATTTGTAATGGGTCTGTTCCTTGTTTATGGAATATTCTTGATGATGCTTGTGTTCCTAATTCAAATTTATCACTGAATATTGAACCTGATGAGTATGAAGTAGAACCTAATAATATATTTGCTGAACCACCTGCTTGTCCACCGTGTGAACCAATAAAGATGTTTCCACTACCTGATATAAAGTCATCACCAGCACCTTGAATAATAACGTTGTTAGAACCTGTTGCAAATGGTGTAAAGAAACCATTGAAAATCATATTCTTTTCAGAACTTCCAAAGAAACCATTATCAACACCTGCAGCATTACCTACAACAGTATTATAATTTGATGAATTTCTATACAACCAGTTACCACCATTTGTTATAACAATTTTACCGATATTATCAGTTTCATTTAATCTTACACTAAATGAACCAGATACTTTTAATTGTCCTTCTATTTGTTGGTTAGCAAGTTGTGAACCTGTTGTAATTACATAATTTGGTAGGTTAAAGTTTTGTGCAAATGACGCAGATAATGCGTTTGTTGCAAATGATGCGGTTCCTTGTAGTGAACCTGTAAAGTCAGTTGCGGTAACCGAACCTGTAATTATTGTGTTACCTTTAACATCTAATGAACCACTCACACCAACCAATGAACCTGTTGTTACATATAAACCTGTTCTTCTGTTTGATGTACCAGTACCTGTACCAACGGCAAATACAATATCATTTGTTTGTGACAAAGAACCCGTATCATTAAATCTTCCAACAAATGCAGAACCACCTGTTAATACGGGTGCATTTGCATTAATAACCAATCCACGACCATACAACAATGTTGCTGCGATACTACTGTTATTACTTCCTGATACTATTGAATTTATTGAATTTTGGTAACCACCAAAGAAACTATCACCTATTGCCCTTGCACCACCAGCAGTAGAACCTGATAGGGTAACATAATTTTGTTGACCCATTATAAAGTTTCTATTAAATGATGGTGTGTTATTTCCTGCACCTGCATTATGAAAATAATTATCAATACCGTTTGAAGCACCCGCAAAGTTATTATTGAGTGCGTTTACTACTGATGATGTATAGTTGTATATAAATTGTTGTGCACCATTAACAATATTATTATTAAATGTTTGTTGTGCTACGCCTTGTGAACCAGTGTGTTGAAAAAGCATTGAACCTACAATAACATTTGAGTTTGCACTTAGTGAACCACTAACCATATTCACATCAACTGTACCAGCAATATAGTTAGTAAATAATGCGGGGTTCGGTAAAGAACCTGATGTAAATCTCAAAGTTACTTGTCCATTAAAAATATTACTATTGGTTGTTGGTCTATAAACAGATGATGTTGTAATTAATGGTATTACATTAACCATATTATTATTACCACCGATATATCCAAGTGTTCCTTGTGCAATTGTATTAGTTCTATTTGAGTTGAATAAAATGTTATTTGAACCAGATAATAGAATAGAACCTGTTAGTCCTGCTGTTAAAGAACCTTGTTGTGTTGCACCTGCAGTTGTTGCAAATATAAAGTTTGATTGTGATACAGGTAAAGAAGATGTTATAAATTGACCTGGCTGAACAGATGCATTAATGGTTGATGGTAATGAGTACATCAACAAATTACTTCTTAATGTTTCAGAACCACTTACAACTAATGAACCACTAATACCAACATTCCCAATTACACTATGTGTTGAACCTGATACATTTAAACTACCTGTAATATCTACACCATTCTTAAATGATGTTTTAGGTAATAAAGTAGCAAAACTTGAACTAATATCTAATAAGTGAAAGTTGCCAGGGTCTTGAACAATACCAAACTCACCACCTACTTTTCTACTTAATCTGTAATACGCACCATCAAGTCCATCCCCAATATTGAAATTGATTTGTGAACCCGACTTAATAAAACTATCTGCGTTATATTGTATATTACCATTATATGTTGTTTGACCATCAAATGTACTATTACCACCAACATTTAAAGATTGTGTAACATTTAAGTTGGTTTCAATATTTTGTTGACCTGTAAATGTATTTGAACCTGTTGTGGCAAAGTAACTTACATCTGGCATTGGTGCAAATGATGCAGATAATGCGTTGGTTGCATATGATGCAGTTCCTTCTAATGAACCTGTGATACCATCTGTTACATCTACACTACCTGTAACTACAACTGATGAACCACTAAATCTTGCTAATGGACTATATACATTTAAGTTACCTGTGGTAATATCAACATTACCATTTAATAATGTACTACCTGTTACATTTAAAGGACCATTCGGTAAATTAACCGTACCATATAATGTTTGTGTATCACCCGCTTCATCACCAAGTATGTTACTACCAGATGAGAATATAACAGATGATGTTTGATATATTGTTTCTAAATAAGTAATTGATGCTGATAGTGCTGTAATTTCACCTGTCACATTTAAACTACCTGTAATTTCAACAGGGATATTTTTGTCACCACTATCGTTATTGTATATTCTTACTTTCTTACTTACACCACTTGTGTTTGATTTAATATCAACAAAATTTGTAGCATTTAAATTTAACGCTGATTGACCTTGAACAAATGATGTATAAACCCCATTACCAGCGTTTACTTCTTGTGTAGATGTAATAGAACCAGTTACAATTAGGTTACCATTTATTCTTTGTTGACCCACAAAGTTATTTGACCCTGTGGTTGCGTAACTACCTGTTTTAGATATTAGGTCATTAACCTTGGTGTCATTACTACTTGTGTAAGCGTTAAATGAAGATGTTAATGTATATGAGTTTAGTGAACTTGTGGTTGCAAGTCCATTAATTTGATTTTGTAAACTTCCTGTTTCAATCTCTAACGCATCAACTCTACTATCTATTGAACTTGTAAAACTGTTCATAGAAGAAGTAAATGCATTGAATGATGATGTGGTTACAAGTGAACCCGTATCAACAGAAATAGGTTGACCATTAACAGTTAAAGAACCTGTAATGTTAACCTGTGTTTGACTTATTTGTAATGCAGTGTTTCCACCAAGACCATCCGTTACATATTGTAATGAATTGGTAACCCCTGTAAATGGGTTTTCAAGGTTTAATAGACCTTGGTAAGATTGTGATACATATTGATTGGTGAGTTGACCCATAATAATATAATAATTTTTGTGTTATACATTTTTCCAGTCAGTAGATATTGTGTTCCATAATTCTGCCAGTTCATACCACTTCTTATTTACAAATGGTCTTTCAGGAACGTTACATCTATTGTAGTCAAATGGTTGTGTGATTGTTAAGTTCATAGTCCATCCCGCCAATACATCCTCAAATCTTTCCAAAAATGGTTCTACAGTAGCATCCCACTCACTTTCATACTCAGATAAATACAAGAAAGTGAACACATCTTTAATTATTTCAAGTGTGTCATTCATCACATCTCTTTGATTTGAGTAGTCATCTTTTAATCTGTCTGCTACAATAACTTGGAAGTTATATGTTAATTGCATTCGGTCTAATACCGTATCGTTAGGAATTATATATAATTTTGTATATACAGGACTTTGTTTTGTCTGTGTGTCCATTGTCAATTGGGTAAGGTCCCCAAATCCAAATGAATTTATTTGTTCGTGTGCTATTGATAAATCTCTTAAATCTTGAATGATTTGTTGATAGGTAACTCTATTAACACTTCTTGGAATAGAAAACCCTTCAATCGGTAAAACACACGTATTATAATCAAAAGGTTGTTCTATAGTTATGTTCATCGTCCACCCACCCAAAACTGTTTCAAACCTTTCAAGGAAAGGAGTGACGTTTGGACTCCATAATGGGGTATAATCAATTGAGAAACCACCCCAAGTTGCCGTATAAGATTGGTATAATATGGTGAAAATATCCTTACAAATCTCCAAAGTATCACTCATCACATCCTCTTGATTGGATAAATCCTCATTAACTTGGTCCAATATTATAATTGAAAAGTTATATAACAATCTATTTTGTGCAAGTTGAACCTGACCAGGTACTACATACATCTTGGTATATACTGGTTCTTGTTTGGTTTCTATATCCATAGTGATTTGTGTCAAATCACCATAACCAAAAGAATTTATTTGGTTGTGATAATATGCAATACCACTTAAATCTTGGATAATTTGTTTATATGTTACCATATATAATAAATATAAATTAAATAGTTTTAGATTGTTTTTTCTGTAATTTTATTTGTTCCCTATCATAATCCAACAGAAAAGACAATTGGTTTAATACTGTCATCAACTTTTCTTCGTAGATAAGTTTGTGTTTCGCAAAATCGTTTCCAGCAATTCTGTTGAGGATAAGGAACCATCCATACGTTTTTTGAAAATTGCTGCGAATATCCATTTCCTCATCACCCACATTAGTTTCATCTTCATCCATATTGAGAGAGTCGGAATCGAAGATAGATGGGAATAACTTAAAAATCTGTTTGCGTAGTTGATAAAAAAAAACTGTGCTCCAAGTATATACTTCACATCTAATTTCTTTTTGAACAGTTCCGCCCGTTCCTTCATCGTTTCCACGTTATACTTTTCTATCTTATAATCGTGTTCTGATTTTTCTTCTATGATTGGTCTATACATTACTGCTGCAAGAATGTGTAGTAACCCTAATAGTTCATCGGCTTTCTTTGTTGAGATAGTATCTAAATCCACAAACTCAGCAAAGGTTAGTTCCTTCCAATTTGGGAAGAACCCATAATTAACACCATCCAATTCAAATCGGTCAATAAACTTTGGTTTCTCCAAAGGTATATGTGACATAATGTATGCAGCAATATATGATACTTGTTCATAATCTGCTTCCAATAGTTCCTCTAATGGTGCGTCTGTAATTATGTTTATAATCTTTGCGGCAAAGTAGTCATCACTAAATAAATCTTTGACCTTATAAATTTTTGAATAACTTTCTATAGATATAAAATCTGGTATTTGATATTCCTTTTCTTGTAATTTGAATTTTATCATAATTGCATTATTGCGTATCTACCCGTTGTTTTTTGGGTTTTTATTTCAGGTAACATTCTCATCATTAGTGCGTCTGAAAGGTCAGGTGATTTACCTAACAATCTTTTCATATCCTCTTTTGATTGGACCGCTACCTTATTATCTTTATCTACATCTTTTAATTTAACACTTAGTAGTTCCTGTGTCAAGTCATCTATTACTGCTGGTTCTAATATATTCAAACTAATCTTTCCTTCTCTAAACATATCAGATAGTTTGACATAACATTGTGATTTTAGATTTGAGAAGTTCTGTCCGTGTAATGGTGATGAGTTATTCACAAAATTTGTTGCTCTTAGAATATCTGCAGTTCCGCCCCCAACACCGTCTGAGTCCACGATACAATTATTTGGATGTATCCCGTGAGACCTCATTAGGTCCTGTATATTGGACGATAATTCTGTGGTTGATAGTTTCCTATACACCTTACAATCTATTAGAACCAGTCCTACCCAAATCATCACCACAGACCTATCATCACCAAACCTTGCTACGTCAATCGTCATATACTTTTTATCCTGTGTATTTGGTGTATGTTTAAATACTGAATTACTAATCTCGTCAAACTTGAATAGACTATCACTCTCATCAAGATAATCCCAATCACCTTCCAATAATCTTCTTCTTTGTTGTGGAGGTAATTCCTTTAACATATCAAGATAAGATGGTGGTAAGTGTGGATTGTCCATCGGTAAGGATGGAATAAAGACCTTATTATCTTCTAATTTGTTTTGTGTGAATGGTAAATAAAAATCCTTCTTAATCCAATTGTTAGAAGGGTTACACGTCATCAGTACCTTTGGTATAAAATTATATTCTTTTAGTTTATATCTGATACGTGATTTAACTATGTTGTATGCAAGAGATGTTATTTGTGAACTTTCATCTATGAATGCTGCAGATATTTCTAACGAACCTAAACTGTCATAGTTAGGGTCACTTGGGTTGTAGGCTAAGTCCTTGAATATAATTTCTGATTTGTTATAGAATGTTAATACATTTGACTGACCATTGTAATTGAAATGTTCACCACTCTTTAATCCCATAGTACTGAGTAAGTCAAAGAGAGTATTGAGTGTTGTTAATCTAAGTTGTGTTAATACGGCACGACCTATTAAACATCTGATACCTGTGTATTTTAAACATAGGGTTACAATCCATAATGCACCAAGCCAACTCTTTCCACCACCAGCTGACCCACCAAATAATACCACATTGGTCTTATCATCGGTTAGATACTTCCACGCTTCACTCTGTCTCTTGGTCGGAGATATTGTTATTTCCATTTCTGAATTGATTGGCAAGTTCCTCAGCGTGTTTATTCATTAACATAGAATGAAGTTCATCAACACTTTGTGGAACCCTTATCTCCTGTTGTACAGGTTCTGGTTTTAGTTCTGCTTGAACGTTCTTTGGTTTCTTACAATTACATCCCATATTATATTCCTGTTCTTTGTTTTACAATTACATTCTTCTTATGTGCGTGTAGAACACCCTGATAATCTATATCTAAATGTGGGAACTTATAATAATATAACTCATATCCATTATCTCTTAACAAATGTTCACAAGATAATAGACAGGACAAATTATGATATTCAATACCAATATGACGACACCCTTCAAGAAACTCAGGTCTCATTGCGTTCATAAAAATCTCTGAACCTTCCACATCAATCTTTGCAACAGTTGGTTTAACAACATTAAAATATATTTCAAACTTCTCGGTCCTATCTACATAGTCCATTATTTGAATGAAATTCTTAACATTGAAATTGTTTTTATACCACTCATAAGATTCTTGTGATGGGTCAACACCATATACCTTCTTTGCATTCTTCTGTATCCAATACATTGGTGTTGGTGTAAATTCTGAATTAATACCTGAACCTAAATCTAAAATGGTTTCACCATCAACAGGTAAAAAAGACCAGTGATTAACAGGGTCTTCGTTATTTATTAGTCCTTTTATTTCTCTATTCATATATATGTATTTATCTATTTACGAAATTTTTATCGCAACAAATTCAAAAAAATATTAATCTGTTAAATTAATATTGATACTGATTGGGTCACCATTTGATGTTATGTCTATCTTACGTTGTTCCAACCCATATAGTTTATTAATGTCGGCTAAGGTTTCCCTTTCCACTCTTTTGTTATTATCGTTCCTCGCACGTTGAAGTAGGTCAAAATACCTTTGAAGTTGGGCTGAGATAATTTCTTCCGTTTGTTCTTGGAACCTTTCTTTAAGTCGTGATTTACAATCTTGCCATACATTCTCAGCCTGACGTTCTGTGATTCCATATTTCTTTGAGTATTTTTGTCTAAATTCAGTATAGTTCAACTTCTCATACAAAATCATTTCCATCGCATCAGGGATACGTTCTTCATATTCAGCCTCTGTTGTTTTTCTACCAGCCATTATATTTTTCTTTTGAGTTTATAAAGAATATAGTTTCTTAATTTATGATATTGAGTATTTTTACAACTGGCACAATTTTCAAATACATATTCTTCGTTGAACAGTTGTTTATACACATCTTTTATAAATACCTTTGATTCTTCTTTTATACCCCCAAATCTTATTACTTCGTTGTACGCCTTGATAATGTCTTCCTCGTCATAGATAATCAAAGGAAGGGGTGTTAAATCAATTTCTGGTAGTATTGTAACTTCTTTCTTCTTCTTACAGGATGTACAACCTTTCTTTTTCTTTGGAGGATTTTCTATTGCTTCTTGTTTTG
>Ga0315901_10001574_pt1 | contig 32978 bp, 25 predicted proteins | sample LakEriMetagenome_10_FD_203761 | JGI IMG/M metagenome (GOLD analysis project Ga0315901, IMG submission 203761) | Freshwater fungal communities from buoy surface, Lake Erie, Ohio, United States - Buoy 2 MA116 | ecosystem: Environmental > Aquatic > Freshwater > Lake | place: USA: Lake Erie, Ohio...
GAACATGGAATGTCAATATTTCATTCAAGTGTAGCAGGATTAGGAGGATGTCCTTTTAGTCCAAAAAGAGCAGGAAATTTAGCAACAGAGAAATTAATTGAACATTTACATAAGAGAGATATTTATACAGGTATTGATTTAAATACTTTAAGAAGTACATCCGAGTGGATTAAAGAAGCATTAAATAAAAAGTAATTTTATTTTTAGACACAAATAGATAAACTGATTTAAAAATAAAAATTAATTAAAGAATAAATAAAATTAAAAATTTTTTCCTAAATAGTTTATAAATGTCTTATACTATAATTCATTATCCTGGTTTTAAAAAGGGAGTTGTTAAAGAATTACTTCCTCTTGCTAAAGTTCATGATATTAATGATAATGAATTAAAAACTTTTCTTATTAATCTTTTAGAATTTAGAGGAAATGTTAAACGAGAAATTGCTGAACAACTTTTTGATGATCAAGGACTTAAATTTATTAAACAAGCATTTACTCATCCTAGTATGTTAGAATATCAAAATTATGAATTTTATGAATTATTGGGAGATACTTCTGCAAATAAATGTATTTTGTGGTATATATATAGAAGAATTCCTTCTTTAAAAAATGAAGATAATCCAGCAATGTTAATGACAGAACTAAAGAAAAAATATGTTAGTAAAAAACTTTTTTCGCCATTTTGTAAAACTCTTGGACTTCATAACTTTATAAGATGGAAAGAACTTTCCTATATGGAACTTGATAATATTAAAACTGTTCTTATGGATGATAGTATGTATGAAGATGTTTTTGAAAGTTTTTGCGGGTGTCTTGAAGATTTAATTGATACACGTATTATGCCTCTTACAGGAATAGGTGTATTGTATAATATAATATCAACCGTAATGGATGGAATAGAAATAATAACAGATTTAACAGAATTATTTGATCCAAAATCTCAAATTAAAGAATTATTAGAAGATCCTAAAGTTTCTAAGTATATAGAAAAACAAATTGTTTATAATAAACTTAAAACTCAATCTAATAAAAAGAAAGTTAGTTTAGATCTTATATTTAAAGAATATCCATGTAAGACTTCTTCCGAATTAATAGAAAAAGATGGTAAGTTAATTAAGACAATAATAAGTAATGAACATTTCACAGTTCAAGAGGCGGAGAAAGATGCAGCTAAGACAGCATTAAACTGGTTAAGCAAGACATGTGATTTTACATGGAAACCAAAGTAATTTTAAAAAAATATTTTTTTTTATATTAAAATATTTTTTATATTAAAAGATAACATGAAACACGTTATAATAGGAGGAGGAATAGCTGGATTATATATTGGATATCAGTTATATAAAAAAGGAGAAGATTTTATTATTCTTGAAAAAAATCCAGATATAAACAGAGGAAGACTTTATTCAATTATTTCTAAACCTGGGGCAGAATACAATCAAGTTGAAAATTTAAGATTTACTTCAACAGTTAATAATAATTTTGTTCTTGAAATGGGAGCGTCGGTTATACATGAAAATCAAAAATTAATTAACGAGTTGATAAAAGAACTTAAATTAGAAAATAGTCTTGAACCAATAAGTAATAAAACAAAGACTTATTTTATACATCCAACATTAAAAAATAAAGAAGCAAAACAAAAATGGAAAGAAATAAAACAAAATGTTTATAATAATTTACCACGTCTTTCTCCAGATTATACACTGGAAGAAGCGGCAAAAGAAATTTTAAATAAAGAAGAATTTGAAACATTTAAATTAGGAACAATGGAGTGGTATGAATTAAATGTTCAAAATGCTAGAACTGTAAAAAAAGCACAATTAGCAGAGGGTCAATATTATATGTTTAAAAAAGGAATAGAAGAAATAGTTAAAACATTAACAGAAAAGTTAAAAAATTATATTTATTTTGAGCATCAAGTAGATTCTATCAAAAGAATTACCGGACCCATCGCTTCAGATCTTCAGGTCCAGAACCTCATAGAGAACTCTTTAAGTTACAATGACCTGATTACAGACAATCAAACAACTGATAAGTATAAGATAGAAGGTAAAGAAAAAAATAATAAAATTTTTAATATAAAATGTAATAAAGTATATTTATGCACAGATTATACTTGTGCTAAAAATTACATTAAATATTATAATATACCATACATATCAGAATATTTGAATCTTGGATTTGATAGATGTTGTTATAGATTTTATGTTTATTTTAGAAGACCTGTTAATATAGAATATGGATATATTTATGGAGATTTTGAATTAAAATGGAGTATAAAAATAAATCCTCAGTTGTGGATGATTACATATGTAGATGGGCCTTTAAGTTGTAAATTAAATGGTTATAAAGAAGAATTATTAATAAGAAAGTGGATACATATGGTAAATAGAGTTTTTGGGGAAACTTTAAATATAAATGATGTAGTTTTTTGGCAAGGAGCATTTTGGAAAGATGCTTATACAGTTTTAAATAAAAACTTTTATAGTTTAGTCAAAGACCCAAGGTCTTTGGTCAATATTTCTCAAAAAGGATTACCTGTTTCAACTCCTCGACAAAATAAATATAAAGGAGAAATAATAAGAGAAAGTCTTCCTGAATCTTTTGTATGTACAGTTTTACCCAAAGATATAGGAGAAAATACTGCATGGATAGAAGCTCATTTATTTAAAATATAAATTTTCATTTACTCAACCATATGTGAGAGGTTAACAAACCATTACATAATCATAAACCATCTTAAATAGGAAAGAGAGGGAGATAATAAAGAATATGTTTGTTCCAAATAAATTCATAAGAGGAGCAGTCATAGGGAAATAATGAAGACCCCACCATAAAATAAAAATAGTAGTGGGAGCTAAAGAACGTAAAATAATAGATTTATCAGAATTCCAGCATTGAATTTTAGCTACAATATAAGTAGAAATAAAAACTAAACCAACAGTAACTATTCTTATAGTAGTATCTAAACCAAGAGGAGAATATTTAGAGGCAAGTGAATAAGATAGTAAAGGAATTAAAAGAGGAATACAAGAAGACATTTATTATTATAAAAAGAAAAGAATTTAAAAAATATTATTTTATTTATTTTTAAAATTCCATTTAAAGTTTGTTATTTTTATAATAAAAATCAATATGAGCCGTAATAATAGTAAATATGGCGTTCGTCCATTGAGTAGAGAACGTTTATCTTCAAGTTTATCAAGCAGACTTTCTAATAAATTATCAGAAGATCGATCTCAATCAAATGATTCTAATTTAACTGAAAATGTATCAAGTAAAAATCGTAGTTCATCAAAAAAAGAAATTAGCAATCCTTTAAAATCAAATAAATCATCCACAGGGTCTGAGTCCCGGATTAAAAAAGATGATTCTGAAGAATTAAATGCTGTTTCTACAGGACCCATCGCTTCGCTCGGGAACTCAAAGAGTTCTAATGACCGGATTACAAGTGTAACTGATGATAATTCTTCTAAAGTAGTTTTACATGAGAATCAGGAAAAGAAGATAGACGAACAATCTTTAGATAAAGAACAAAAATCTCAAGAATCTATTAAAAATCCAAATACAATTGAAGAACGTCTTCGTAAATTAAAAGAAAGATTACAATCTTCTAAATATTCTTCTGAATCAGAAGAAAGTCATTCTTCTGACTCTTATGATAGTCACTCGTCTGATTCTGACTCAGAAGATAGTCATTCATCTGATTCTCATTCAGATAGTCACTCATCTGATTCTGAAAATAGTTATAGTGATGATTCTAATAGTGATTACGAGAGCAGAAATATTGATTATAATAATCGTAACGCTAAAACAAAAAGTTCAGAGTCGTCGGATACACAATCTATTAAAAAAATGTCGAATCTTAGTACTCGAGACTCTGGAGTTCGTAAAGGCCGTGATCAATCTTCTGCAATTAGAAATGATATTAAAACTATTGAACAAAAGAAAACAATTTCTCGCAGAGAAAGTAGTTTGAGTGATAATGAATTTGGAGATAAGAAAGCTTCTTCATTTGTTCGCAGTTCAGTAGCATCCGGTAATTCTGTCCTTGGAACTCAAAGAGTTCCTGAGCGAAGCGATGGATCTAGTAATCGTGTAGAAAGACGTAGTAGAGAAAATGAAAGACATAAAGAAAAATCTAAGCAAAATATTAAGACAGATGATGATAGAAAAACTGATAGAAAATTTGTTGAATTACAAACATATTCTAAACATGAGAATATTGATTCAAAAATAGATGAATTATCTGAAAATAGTGATAATGAGGAATATAGTGCTTTTGACGAAATACCACGTGCAGCATTTTTAAAGTTGATTAAGAATGGAGGAGCACAAAGTGTATCTTCTGAGGCAGCGGATGAGATTAGAGATATTTTACAAGATTTTGTTGAAAATATGTTTGAGTATTTAACTGAATCTAATAGTTCTATTGAGACACGTGATATTAAAGATTTTATGAACGGATATATTCACGATGAAGAAGATTTGCCGCGCGAATTGGTAATTAAACAGACAGAATTTGAAAGATCTATTTCAAAATTGTGTGATAAATTTAAGACACGTATTCGTAGAGATTCTATGTATGTTATTCAATTATTTTCAGAGGCAATTATTTATAAAGTTGTAGAGGGAGGTATGATGGTTATGACACAATGTAGACAGCAAAGATTATCAGATAAACATTTGGCAACAGCTTATAAGATTTATATGCTTTAAAAAATTAATATTATCTTTAATTAAATAAAATTATTTCCATCTTTAAAGAAATAATTTTATAAATATAAAAATGGGTTTATCAATTTCTTCTTTAATGAATAATCTTTATAATAATGAGGTAGAAAGTCCTCAAAAAGAATCGGATCTTGCGTCAGGTAATATTTATGTTCGTAAAATAAAACCTGTAATAAGATCCTCCAGTTCTCGTGTCCCTACCCTAGTGAGTTCTGTAGCAAAGAATGTTATAGATACTGTTAAAAAATCATATTTTAACACAGCAATTTTTATGAGTTCTGGAATTTCTATTCCAAATAATGAAAATCTTGGAGTTTGTAATCCGGTCCTTGGGTCCGGTAATCAAGACCTAGGGTCTCGTAAATGTTCTTGTAATTCGAATTTTAGATCTAGTACTCCAGTTATTGGTAAAGATAAAAATGAACCTCATGTAGAAAATCAAAGTTTTTCTCCAGAGTATTTTAGAAAAGATAATTCAATTTTATTTTGTGTTTTTCTAGATAATGATGTACAAGGTTATATTAGAATTTTTAATTCTGAAAATGAAGATATTGTAAAACAAAATATTAAAAAGTTAGATGATTTTATTATGAGTGTTAAAATTTCTTATTTAAGAGAAATTGGTTATAGTTCAGACTATGTTTATTCTTGGATTAATTTAATTGATAAAATTGATGATTCAATTAAAAATTATTCAGATGAATTTGAAAATAAAGATGTATTTAAAACTATCTTGCTTAAAAAAGGAAAAAATTTGCCTGTATCATATGATAGAAAAATATCAACTTTAAAAATTAAGATTATTTCTGAAATATTATCTGAAAAGAGTTATAAATTCTAATTTTTCAAAATTTTTATATTATTAAAAAATAATATAAAAATAAGGGTCTTTATAAACTGAAAAATAATAGATATTTTTCAGGCTGAATCATATTAGATATCAGTATATTGAAAACCTTTAAAACTGATTTTTGAATATTTTTTTGCTATTTTAAAAAATAAATTCTTTAATAAATAGAAATGACAACTGAGTTATATGGATTCTTAAATTCTTATAAAGATCAAACTGAGTTTTATACTCATGTTTCTCAGATGAGTCCTATGCTTGGAAAGTTTAGGATTGAAAGAAAGGAAAGTGAAAAGTTTTGGGAACTTTATTGTAATCTTCTTTGGGAAAAAAAATCTGATTTTCTTTCAGGTATGTCTGAAAGACCTAGACAATATGTTCCTGTTCTTGCAGATATTGATATTGCTATTGAATATAATGAAGATGAGCCTTTAAAAGAAAAATATTATAGTGATAAACAAGTAAAAGCAGTTATTGATATTTATTTTGATGTTTTAAAATATATTATACCTGAATATGATAAAAATGATATGATTTGTTTTTTATTAGAAAAACCTCGTGCTTATGTATCTGGTTATAGAATTAAAAATGGTTTTCATTTACACTTCCCTTTTATTTTTATGAGCAATGTTGATCAAGACATGCATCTTATTCCTCGCATTATTAAACGCGTTGAAGAAGAAAAAATATTTGAAAATCTTGGTATAACTCATTCAGGCGAAGTTATTGATAAATCTTGTAGTAAGAAACATTGGCTTATGTATGGTAGTAGAAAAGATATGAAACAAACTTTTTATAAACTTTCAAAAATTTATAATTATAAAGGAGATGAAATTACTCTTGAAGATGCTATGCAAAATCAAATTATTTATAATGATTATGGAGAACCTATTGAATTTGAAAAATCTCTTGAATATTATCTTCCTAGAATTCTATCTATTGAACCTCAACATAGAAAAAATTATGAAGCAAAAAATACTATCGAAGTTATCCCGAAAAAAGAACTTCTTAAAGCTGAACAAGTTAAACGTGTATATGAAAATATGACTGTTAGTCAAACTATGACAATTGTTAAAAAACTTATGCCTCTTTTAGATCCTAAAAGAGCTGATAATTATAATGATTGGATTGAAATTGGTTGGATTTTATATAATCTCGGAGAAGGTTGTCAAGAAGCTCTTGAGATGTGGATTGATTTTAGTAGATTAACAACTGCTGGAAATTTTTCAGAGGCAGGATGTGTTTATAGATGGAATAAGATGACTAAAGAAAATTATACTCTTGGAAGTTTAAGATATTATGCTAGAATTGATAATCCTCAAAAATATGAAGAAATTATTCAAGAAGAACAAAGACAACTTATTATGAGTAGTTTAAAAGGAGGGCATTCTGATATTGCAAAACAACTTTATGATAAATATAGCGGACAATTTGTTTGTGCAAACCTTAAAGAAGATTTATGGTATGAATTTAGAGGTCATAGATGGTATAGAGTAGAAAGAGGTATTACATTAAGAAGTAAAATAGCAACAGAAATTGTTCCAAAATATACAGAAGAAATGACAAAATTACTTGGCAATTATGTTAGAACAGATTTAGAAAATGAAAATGTAGATGATGAACAAACTAATAATGCTTATAAAAAACAAACTGCTATGCTAAAAATTATTGCTTGTCTTAAACAAGCGCCTTTTAAAGATAATATTATGAAAGAATGTAAAGAACTTTTCTATAAAGAAGGTTTCTTAGATAAACTAAATAAAAATGCTTATCTTATGGGTTATGCAAATGGTGTTTTAGATTTAAGAACTAGAGAATTTAGAGATGGAAAACCTGATGATTATATTACTATGACTACTGGTAATATATGGAAAGAATTTAAAGATGATGATCCTGAAGTTATTGAAGTTAAAGATTGTCTCCTAAAAATTTTTCCTAATCCTCTTTTAAGACAATATTTTATGGAATACGCAGCTAAACTTCTTAAAGCTGGTAACTTTTCTAAAAACTTTCTTGTCTTTTCTGGAGTTGGTGATAACGGTAAATCTGTTATTATTGATTTACTTGAAAAAGTATTTGGAGAATATATGGTTACTCTTAGTCCAGCCCTTGTTACTGGAAAAGAAACTTCTTCTGCATCAGCAAGTCCAGATTTAGAATTGACTAAAGGAACTCGTTTTGTTGTTCTTCCAGAACCAAGTGGAAAAGATACAATTAATGTTGGCATATTAAAAAGATTAACAGGTAATGATAGATTTTATTCAAGAGGTTTATTTAAAGAAGGTAGTCCTACAATTGCTATGTTTAAATTATGTTTGATGTGTAATAAACTTCCAAGATTATCCGAACCAGATGATGCTGCTGTTTGGAATAGACTTAGAGTATTAATATTTGAAAGTTTATTTCCAAAGAATAATGATTTAGTTCCAAAATCATTTGATGATCAAATAAGTAAAAAAATTTTTCATCGTGATCCAAATTTTGGTGAAAAATTACCATACATGAAAGAAGCAATGACTTGGCTTATGTTTCAAACTTGGTGTCATATTCAAAAATATGGAGAAATGCAAGAACCAGAACTAGTTACAGAAGCAACTAAGAAATATAGAGAAAATAATGATATATATTTACAGTATATTAGTGAAAGAATTAAAGAAGATAACTCATCAAGTTCAGGAGTAACACTTATAGATGTTTATAACGATTTTAGAAGTTGGTTTTCAGATACTTTTTCAGGAATTAAATTACCTTCAAGAAATGAGTTAAAAGAAGATTTAACAAAGAAGTGGGGGCCAATGCGTGGAAATAAATGGAAATATTACAGAATTAAAACTGCTAGAGACGAAGAAGATGAAGGAAATATTATTGTCATGGGAGATGATGATTTTACTGATGGTGAAAAAACTGAAACTGATGAGAATTAAATTTAATTTAAAATTATATATTATATTAATTAATTAACTTATTAATTAATATAAACTGATTTTTGTATATTTTTTATATCTTATAAAATAATAAAAAGAAATGAGTTCAAAAACATCTGAAAGTTTTGTTACAAAAATAAGAAAAAATAAAAGAAAAAGTCCTGTAAGAATACCTGACAAAATTAATGATACGAAATACAAAAAACCATCAAATAGACAAAATTCTTTTAATGAAAAAAAAGACTTTTCAAGTAAAACATATTTAGTTCCAAATATTTCATCATCAATTTTAAAAGATACTATAAATGAAAAATATTATTGTGAAAATCCTAACTTATCTACTTGTAAACAATTATCTAAACCTGAAAATATTTTTCCAATAGGATCTAAAAATAATAAAATATTACCTGGAGCAGGATTACAGGAGCAAAGAGATGAATTACCGGGCCCTGGACCCGGATTACCAAAACAAGAAAATGATGATTTTGTAACTTGTGAATCAAATGAAAATACTTACAATATTGAAAATATTGAGTTTAATTTTTTTAATGAAGATGAAATTAGAAGAATGAGTGTTGTTGAAATTACTGAAACTAAATTAGGCGGCCCTCAAAGTCTTTATGATCTTAGAATGGGACCTCTTGATAATAATGATATTTGCGAAACATGTGAAGAAGGCTATGATTGTCCTGGACATTTTGGTCATATAGAACTTGCTGTAAAAATTCCTCATCCTTTAAGAAGTAAACATATATTAGAATATTTATCTCTTTTTTGTAAAGATTGTCATCGTCTTGTTATACTAGATAAAAAAATAAAACTTCTTAAATTACATAAATATAAAGGCGATATGCGTTTTAAAAAAATATTAAAAGAAGTAGAACTAAATGTTGCTGTATGTTCTCATTGTGAAAGTATAATTCCTTCATATAGTTGTATTGATGATAAATATAGTATGGAAATTAAAAAAGTTAAATATCCATTAAGATATCAAGATATATACGATATTTTTTCTAATATAAGAGATACTGATATACAACTTTTAGGGTTTGACGATATCAATGTTCATCCTATAAGATTATTAATTGGTTGTTTGTTAGTTGTTCCTCCTTGTGTTAGACCTTTTATTACAAGTGATGGTGAAAATTCTCATGATGATTTGACTTATAAATATATAGATATTATAAAAACTAATAATAAAATAAAAGAAGAAAAAGGAGAAAAAACAAAAATTGACGAAATTGATAAACTTATGTTTCATATTAAAACTCTTATGGATAATAATAAAGGAAAAGCTAGAGATCAAAATGGAAAAAGACCTATAAAATGTATAAAAAAACGTATATCAAGCAAACCAGGAAGAATTAGATTAAATATACAAGGAAAGAGAACAGAGTTTTGTGCTAGAACTGTTATTGGAGCTGATGCTATGTGTATGGTAGATGAATTAATAGTTCCGCCAGATATAGCAAAAAATTTAACATATCCAGTTAGAGTTACAGAACATAATATGGAATATTGTAAAAATTTGTTAAATGACAATAAGGTTAATTATGTTAGAAGAGATGGAAATCTTTTAAGTACAAAAATAATTCTCTGGACTCAAGAAAATTTTAAATTAAAACCTAATGATAAAATTATTCGTGGTGGAAAAATTATAAGTCCTAATACTGTTTCTCTTATTAAAGAAAAATCTTTTGAAATTTTACCAGGAGATAAAGTTATACGTATTATTCGTCTAAATACAAACAAACCTTTGGCTATATCTTCTGATTTTAAATCAAAATATGAAGCGATAGATCACAGAAACGATGAATCTAAAAATAATATTGAATATAAAACTATTATTATAGATAATGTATATGATAAACTTCCAAAAAGAAAAAATTTTGAATTAAAAAAAGGTGACGTATTAGAAAGACAACTTAAAGATGGTGATTTATGTGTTTTTAATAGACAACCTACTCTTTGGAAAGGAAGTATGAGAGCAAAACGTATTAAAATTCTTCCAGGTAAAACTTTTAGATTTAATCTCGCATCTACACAAGCTTTTAATGCTGACTATGATAGATCTCTGTCAAAAACAGGAGGACTGAAAAGGTTGTAACCTCCTAGTTATTATTCTTAAAAAAACTGATTTTTTTAATAAACTATATAATAAAATAATTGAAAAAAATAAAAAAGAATAATAGCAAAACACCTTGTTGCTGGAAGTTCCTAAAGCTTTGAATACCATCATTTATTTGAAAAAATAAATGAGAACTCGGTTAATTGCCGAACCCAATGGTAATAATTTCAAAGATGAGAATATTTTTCAAAATGGATAATCAGCAGTGTTACTATCTAAGTTCGTTATAGTAAGAATATGATAGGCATTCAGAGACTGAACGGGTGTTGGTCATTTGTGATAGTTTAACTAACTTGAAATGGCTTAAGATACAGTCCAGCAATATTTGAAAAAATATTGATTCGTTGGGAGACGAAATGAACGCATTTATATCTCACTCAGAACATTCTCGCGCAGAATGTGCAACAATTCTTAATACTGTTGATAATTTTATGAGTAGTAAAGACTCAAAACCTCTTTTAGCTATTAAACAAGATGCCATGACAGGAGGATATAAACTTACTTATGGTTATGTAGCAATTCCTAAACATACATTTATGGACTGTCTTGTTCTTGATAAAATGGCTGGAAAAAGAAAACCTGAAAATGAATTTCTTAGTTGGGATATGGAATATATTTCCAACAAAATAGATCATATTATTAAAGTTTATAAATGGTCTGGAGAATGGGATAAAATTAAATCTAAACTTAGTACAGATATTAATAATAATATTAAAAAATTAGAATATAAAATCGAAGGGTCAGATGACATTGAATTTATAAATCAAATAAAAGATGAAATAAATGATTTAAATTCTATTAATATTGAAGATTATACTTATGATTATGTTCTTTATAATGGTCATTCACTTTTCTCTTTTTTACTACCCGATGATTTTGAATATACTTGTCAAAATAAATTAAGCCCTGATGGGAAACCTGTTTTTATAACAAGAGGAGTACTTATGTCTGGTACTTTAAGTAAAGCAGCAATTGGTAGTAGTAGTGGAAGTTTAATTCACCATATTGGTAAAGATTATGGATATCAAGCGGCTTGTGATTTTCTTAGTTTTTATCAAATTCTTATTAATAGCTGGTTATTACATTACGGTCATACAATTGGATTAAAAGACTGTATTCCAAATAATACAGAAACAATTGAATCTGAAATTAATAAATGTTTTTTAGAAGCATCTGCAGTTATGAGAACAGAAAAAGATATAGAAATTTTAGAAGCAAAAGTTGCTGGAAAATTAAATAAAGCAGTCACAGTTGGACAAAAATTAGCTAAAGAATCTCTAGATCCTACAAATAATCTTGTTACTATTATTAAATCTGGTGCAAAAGGAGATTTCTTAAATATCACCCAAGTTACTGGAACTGTAGGACAACAAAATGTTAGCGGAGAAAGAATACCTAAAACTTATTATGGAAGAACATTACCTCATTATCTTCCTTCAGGAAAACTTGATATTCTTTCTCCAGAAATTTTAGATAATGATGATATAGATCCTCTACCATACATGAAAAAATTATTTGAATCAAGAGGTTTTGTAAGTCATTCATATTTTCAAGGACTAACTCCTCAAGAATTTTTCTTTCACGCAGCTGGAGGAAGAGAAGGTCTAATTGATACTGCTTGTAAAAGTGTTTCTTATGAAACAGAAATATTAATTATTGAAGATTCTGTATCTAAAGTTATAAAAATTGGAGAATGGATAGATGAACATATAAAAAATAATGAAAAAGATATACAAAAATCCAACTATTTATCACAAGAACTTTTAAATCTAAAAACAAAAGTTTATATACCAACAATAGATGACTATGGAAATAGTAGTTGGGGAGAAGTAACTAAAGTTACAAGACATGACCCAACTCCGGATGTTTATGAAATAAAAACAGAATCTGGTAGAAGTATTGTTGTTGCAGATTCGGAATCATTGTTAATATGGAATAATATTGAACAAAAATTTTTAAAAAAGATTACAAGAGATGTTAAAGTAAATGATGAAGTGCCTGTAAATTTTAACTTGCAAAAATCTCCTATCATTATTAGTAGTATTGATATGTCAAAATATTTGTCAAAAGAAAAATATATATATGGTTCTGAATTTCATAAAGCTATAAATTTAATGAAAGATTGTATGAATTCAGAATTATCAGATGGAGGCAGAAGATATTTAGTTTCTATAGGAAAAAATCCAGAAACAATAAAAAGAACAAAAGTTCCAAAAGGATGGTGGGATAAAAATAATAATATAAATTTTATACTTCCTTATCCAGATAAAGCAAAATTACAGAGAATGGTAAGTGGTAGATCTAATCTAGAAGTTATAAAAGAAGGATATATATATCCTTATAATTCTCAAAGAAAAGATATTAGATTTCCAGAAAATTTCGAATTAAATAAAAAAAATGGTATATTTATAGGATTATTTTTAGCAGAAGGATATGTCGATATTAATTCAAATTCTATAAAAATATCAAATAATAATAAAAATATAATTGAATTTGTTCAGGATTGGTTTGAAATATATAATATAAATCATTCATATTTAGAAAAACAAAGTTTAAAAACAGATACTTATCCAGGAGGTACTTCAATTACTATAACAGGATATTCATGTATATTGTCTAATTTCTTATTAAAATGGGTTGGACATAAATCATATTATAAATATGTTCCATATGATTCTTATATATCTTCAGATGAATTTATAATTGGGTTATTAAATGGATATTTTTCAGGTGATGGATGTGTTCATGAAGATGGTATTTCAGCTTCATCTTCTTCTAAAAAATTAATATATGGAATAAGTTTATTATTAAGTAGATTTGGAATATTTTGTAAAATTAGTAAAAATCAACAAATAAAAAATAATATTGGAACAAAAAATATAGCTCCAAGATATATTCTAAGTATAAGAGGACAATATGCTAACAGATTTTCTAAAATTATAGATTTGATAGATAATAATAAAATGGATAAATTAAATAACATAAAACCATCTGAAAAATATACTAAATTTTTTGGAAAAGTTATGTTATACGAAGAAGTAAATGATTTTGTTAAAGATAAAATTATTTCAATTGAAAAAGTAGATTCTTCAAAATATTCTAAATTATATGATGTTACAGTACCATCTACTTTTAATTTTATGACTCATAATAGTCTAGGATTAGCTGATACTGCAACAACAGGATATATACAAAGAAAAATGATTAAAATGGTTGAAGACTTGAAATTTAATTATACTAATAACGTAACTAATGCTAATGATTCTATTGTAGAATTTATGTATGGTGAAGATAATATAGATCCTTCAAAATTAATACAAACAACCAAAGGATTTAGTTTTATTGATATTAATCATGTTTGTGATAAACTTAATAATGATATTGAATGGAACAATACTGAAGACCTAGAGTCTTCTTAAATAAGAATTATATTCGTATGAATATTATAAACTGGTATGAAAAAATTTTCTTTAAAAAATAATTAATATATTATATATTAATTATTTACTATATCCAATGTATCCATCGCAAAGAGATGGATTACAAAATACTATCTATCTCATTAACTATATTAATTAATGTTGATTCACTTAATTTTGTTAATTTACCAAACTTAGCTGGAGAAATATCAACATTCATTTTTTTAAGATAATAATAAACTAATCCTTTACCTACACTTTGTGGATTGCGTCTATCTATTAAATTCCCTTTTGATTCTATATTTTTATATAATTCTAATATATTATTTGTATGTTCTTTATTAATATTAAATGTATCCAAAATATCAGGAATAAAATGTTCTGCTGTTATATAACTTATTTTTATATCTTCTTTTGGAACTTTCTTTCTGAAATAATTAATTCCTCCTGTAACAACCTTTCTTTCTATTCCAAATATTTCTTGTAATTTTTCTGTTGTTTGTGGTTTATTTATATTCATATATGCTTGAAATACACAAGCAAGCATAATTCCTTTTCTTAAATTACTTCTTTTTATATCTCCTTGTGTTGCTTTATTATACAACTTATCACTTATTTCTATAATCTGTTGTGGAAATCCTAACGCTGCTAATTCATTCTGTATTCCTCTTTCTTGTCCTTTTCTATATTGACAACGAGATGGATCTATAGAATGCTGATTATCATTATCTCCATAATATCTCCACTCTGCTTCGTTATTAATTTTATCATATAATGCTATACCACAATTAATACAAACATCAATACCATTTTCGTTTATTGTATCTTCATGGCTACATTTATTTTCTTCATTTTCAGATTTCTTATTCTTTTTAGATATCTTTTTATTTGAGGATTCTTGGGACTGATAATCATTGTTTTTAATCATAGCATTTGTTTGATGAGCTATATCAAATAACATCTCCATCTCTTTGTCTATATCTATATCATCTATCTTAGAATGACTTGCTGATTTAGGAGATGACTTTCTTGTAACTCTGGTACTTGTAACATTTTTCTTTACAGGAAAACTTTTACTGTTCCCATTAACTAGATTACCTGATCTGGAACTCTTCGAGTTCCCTAGCGAAGCGATAAAGTCAGGATTATCAGATCCAGTAAATAGCTCATTCTCTTCAGATGAACTCATACTATTTATTATTGATTTTTTATACATTTTTCTATAAAAATCAATTAAAGGTTTAAAGATATATATGTATTTTTAAACCTTTAAGCTTGTTTATCGTTATATACAGTATTATTTAAATACTTATTTAATTTTTATTTAAATTTTAGATCTATATAAAGCATATGTCTTATTTGCTCCTGATATTTCTAACACTATATGTAATACAAATCCTGTCAAAAACATACTTACTTCAAACACATGCTTCTTATTCCATTTCTCACATATCTCTGGAAGATCTACCTTAAAATAAGGCTTTACTATATACTTTATGATATGAGCTGTAATAACTGTTAAAATACCTACAATAGTAGCTTCTTTAAAAACTCTTACAGTATTATTTTTTTCACCTGATAAAAAATCCGACATCTTTTTATTTATATATAAATAAAAAAATATTTTTTATATTAAAGCTAAATCTTTTAATAATTTTTCTGTATATGACAATGTTTCTTTATCAGATGTTGTTGGCACAGTTAATGCTTTTAATCCTTTATAAGTATCTAATAAATTTCCTCCTTTTACCATAGTAATAGGATTTATTACATCTCCATTTGCTTTGTTAATTATAGCTATTTCTTTAGCTAATGAAAAATCAGTTCCTGCCTTTCCTGCTACATCCCATCTTATAAAATCTGATATATTCATTCCATTATTATCTGTATCTACCGCACTTGCATTTGTAAAATTAATAACTCCAATAACAGCATATTTACTCAAATCAAGTGATAACAAATTAGCTGCTATCTTTCTATTATTATTATTCATAGTATCAAACTCAGTTGTAATTTGCAATGTATATTTATCTTTTAATTTATTAACAGCATTTTGTAATGCTGCTTTATCTGCCACTGATGCAGTTGCTGCTATGTCTGGGAATAAATTTTCAAGCGTAATATCTTTACTAAGATTGTTAATAATTGCTAGTTTATCTATATAAGTTTGATTATTAGCTTTATCAACATTTAATTTATCTGTTATCATTAACATTGTTAATAAAGATTTTGGATTTAAAAATCTAACCATTAAATTATTTCCTGACTTACCATATGAAACTATACCAACATTATTTATAGCATCAGTAAGTTGTTTGTTTAAAACATCTATTTGATTAGAAGCATCTAATAATAATAATTTTTGAGCTTTAATTATTTTTTCATCAGTGTCTATAGTTGAATTTTGAATAATATCTTCGTCATTTTCATCCATTGTCTTTTTTACGTAAAGACCTATAGCTATGACCAATAAAATTCCTAATATGATGCTTAACATTTTCTTTATTGATTTATTATTAATAAAGAAAAAAATTAAAAATTAAAAATTAAAAATTACTCCTATTTTATTTTTATTTTCTTGTTCTGGTGTTAATCTTACTGTCTTGAATAATCTTTTTATTTTTGTATAACTTATAAAAGGTAATAATAATATTGCCTCATAATCATTTATCTTTCCCTCCAAATCTATTTCAAACTCTTCTAAAAAGTCTGAATCCAATAATATTTTCTTACTTATCTCTTCACTTATATTATTTGGTAATAATGAAAATGAAGATGGTGGTAATATACCAATTAAACTTTCATATATTCCTAAAGGTTTAACTGGTTTAAAATTAATTAAATAATATGGAGCATCATTTTCTTTTTCCATCTTTTTTGCTATTTTTAATAAATCACTAAAAAATGGAGCATAATGTCTCTCATAACAGTAGTCAAATGTTGGAATGCTCTTAAAATAATATAATAAAACAAACTTCATTCCTTTTATATAATCTCTACATATTTCTTCAACTTCTTCTTCTAAAGTTTCTTCAGATACTTCTAGTTTTGTTTTATAATAGTCTTTTCTATATTCAATAAAATTTATATTATTTCCTTGTTCAGTTCTTAATATATGTTTTATTAATAATCTATCAGGATGTTTAGCATATCCTTTATTGTATTTTTCAAGTATCATCATTATTTCTAAATTACTTAATTCTTCTAATAAATTTATAAAAGACGCTTTGTTAAGATATAAATTATTTGCCAAGTCTTTTATTAAATATCCATGATTCATATATACTTTTGAATATGTTGATAATAATATTTCAATACCTTTATTTGAAATTTCTAATGATGGCATATTTGGTAAAAAGTCATTTCCTATCATAAATAAGAAAAATACATAATCACGAATTATAAAATCAATATTAAATGGATGTTCTATATTCTCGCAACTTATTTCGTTTAATATACATTCTTTTAATTTATTTATATCTACAAAAACATATCCTCCTTGTATATCATCAAATATATTTTCTCTTAATATATTTATCTTTTTCTTTTTTAATGTTAAACACAACATAATTAAATCAGCGTCAGGACTCATAACAGTTACATTATTGTAAGTTTTATTATCTTCTAAATAACGTATTAATTTATGTTCTCCTTCTCCTGGTACATATTGATTGTTATATATAATTTTTAATCCTTTCCAATCATTATTTTTCTTTTTCTGAATATAGTAATACAAATGTTGTCCTAATCTATCCATAAATTCTGTTCCTGTAGTTATACAATTAGAATTAAATCCGTATGGATTATCTAATGCTGTTTTAGCTCCTTTAAAACGTCTTTGTCTTTGTTGAGCTTGCTTACACATTCCTGGAACACCATCTATAGCTAAATATAAACATTTTATAGGGTTTGCTATTCTAACTAATTCGTCAATTTTACTACAAATACTATTAAAAGCCCATTTTTCAAGTTCTTCCATAGACATATTCTTTTTCTTTTCTATTAAAATAAGAGATTTTTGACTATCTTTGATATTGTATTCAAAAACTTTTTGACAACAAGGATGAAAAATAGCATTTAAATCTAATAAAAGAATTTCACATTCAGGAGAATAAATATTATTTACTTTGTTATTTCGAACTATTTTATTTGTATTTTTATCTTTATAGAAAGGATTATTAAAAGGAATTATCACATCATTATATTTTTTTGTCAAGTATCTAAAGAATCTTAAAACTCCCATCTTATATTTATTTATATTAAATAACTAATATAAATAAATCAGTTTATGTTTAAATCTTTTATTCGATACTCAAAGTATCGTAATTAAAACTTTGGACTAATAGTTCTCATATCAATTGTAAATACTAAATCATCCCATCTTCCTTTATTTTTTCTTAAATCATAACATTTAATATATTGTTTTAAATTATCAGGAGTTGAATTTATTAATTCTTGAAACCATTCAATTCTTTGTACATCTTCGATCATCAATATTCCATTTTCTGCAATTAATGGACTATATAATCTTATAAACTCTTTCATATCATTTAAAACATGACTTCCATCATCTAAAAGAATATCAAATTTAATTCCTTTATTTACAAATTCTCTATTAACAAATTCTTCATCATATCCATTTGTAGAATGATATAATACTATATTATTTTTATTTCTTACAGATTCTATTACTTCTACTCCAGGTAATATATCAACCGCGTAAATATTAGCATTTTGAAAAAAATTACTCCACATAAGTATATCTCCTCCAAAAGAACCAATTCCAACTTCTAACATATTTTTAGTTCTATCTTTCATAGATTCTAAAAGAGGTTGATACAAAGATAAATACGAATGTGCTGTATTTTTATCTGTATAGTTATTATCTACTAACTCTTGTAAAGACATTTTTATAAATATTTTATATTTTTAAATATTAAATAATATTTTATAAACTGATTTTATATTATAATTATATATAAGAAAATATTTCCTACCAAAAGAAATGACTCCGTTATTCGACTCCAATACCTCATCTCCTAGATTAGAAATTATAAAAAAATATATTGATAGTAATAAAAATATATTTTTATCGGGAATTGGAGGAACTGGTAAAAGTTATCTTGTTAAAGAAATTTATAATTTTTATAAAAATCTTGATGTAAAAATAGCTCTTACTTCTACAACAGGTATTTCTGCTTATAATATAGGAGGACAAACTATTCATAAATGGGCTGAATTAATTCTTCCTTCAACTGATGTAAAAGATCCGGCAACATTTATTAGAAAGTGTCTTAGAAGAATTAATAATGATAGAAAACTTCTTCAAAGATGGACACAAACAAAAATTGTTATTATAGATGAAATTTCAATGTGCGGAGGAACTTATCTTCATTTCTTAAATATTATTGCTAAAGAAATTAGACAAAATAATAAACCATTTGGAGGAATTCAACTTATTACAACTGGAGATATGCTTCAACTTCCTCCTGTAAAAGATATTTTTCCATTTGAAGCTCCTGTCTGGAAAGAATTAAACTTTACTAATATTGTTTTAACTAAAGCTTATAGATTTGAAAATCAAGACTGGACTGATACTTTACAAAGAATAAGACTTCAAAAAATGACTCTTTCTGATATTAATCTTTTAAAAGAATGTCTCCAAAGGTATAATCTTATTTATTCAGATGTTTCAAATTCATCTGAACCAGAACCTGGAAGTTTAATTGAAAAAATAACTCATTTTACTATTTCAACGAGGGCCGGGACCCGAGGACCGGAAGGAGATTTTAAAAAAATAAAACCAACAATTATATCTCCTCTTAATGAATTCGTTGATAGAATTAATTTAGAAGAATTAAATAAAATATCTGGTCAAGAATGGATTTATAAAAGTATAGATACTTGCGGATTTGTTAATTCTGAAATTGATGAAATTGATTATTCAAAATTTAAAAAATGTAATAAAGAAGAAATTGAGTTTCTTGATAAAGAAACTATTATTCCTTCAGAAATTAAATTAAAAATTGGATCTCAAGTTATGTTATTAATTAATCTAGACGTTGATTTAGGACTTGTAAATGGAACAAGAGGTATAGTACAAGGATGTTTAGATAAAAGTGTTATTATTCTTTTTGAAAACCAAGATACTCCTCTTAAAGTTGAATTTCAAAAATGTCATAATGTTGAAGATTTTGAAGGTAAAATTTATTCAAGAACAATGATACCTATTAAACTATCTTTTGCTATAACTATTCATAAGTCACAAGGTTCAACTCTTACTTCAGCTATAGTAAATTGTGGAAGAGGAATTTTTTCAGAGGGTCAAGCATATGTCGCATTAAGTAGAGTTAGAAATTCTGATAATTTATATTTGTCAGAATTTTTTCCTAGTAAAATAACTACTAATAAAAAAGCATTAACTTTTGAACAAAATATGTTAAAAAATTGTATCTTTATTGATGCTCAAACTGAATTTGAACCATTTCTGAAACCTTTAAGACTAGAACCGGAACAATATCCGGAAGGAAATTATTCGCTTGTTCCAAAACAACTACACCAATTAAAATAACAATTTGATGGTCTTTTTGTCATTCCTTCTTTATAAAGATTACATTTCTTTGAATCAAATTGTGAATTAAATTCATCTATTGTATATTTATTTCCCATAGATTGATTACACCTACTACAAAGTGGTATTAAATTATTAATTACAGTCTCACCTCCTCGACTTTCTGGGATGTTGTGTCCCACTTGAAAATTAAATACATTAATAGTATTCTCGCACCATTTAATTGAACATTTAGATTTAAAAATTTCTCCAAATGTTTTTATCCAAACTTGTTCTCTTAAAGCTTTTGGTATAGCTTTCTTTCTATAAACCATTTAGAAATAATTAATTACTTTATAAAATAATTAATTATTTAACTAATTAATTCTTAATATGATAGTTAATAAATTTCTCAATCATCTTTTTTTGTTTATTTCTTTCCTCATAATCATAAATATCAACATTACCATCTAACTTTAATACTGGAAATACAGTATCTTCGTTCAAACTAAACCATTCTACTTCTTCATTTTGAAGTGGTCTTACAGTAAGCCAGTCTTCATGTTTAGTATGAAGAAGTGATAAATAGTCAAGAGGAATAGATTCTTCACCATTTCTATTTCTCTTCTTAATTCTATTGTAGCAAACTTCAGGATTAGTACTAATATAAATAGTTCCCTTAATCTTGAGATTAAATAATTCACGAATTTGTTTATGCCACATATTATAAACTTCCCATTCCATACTATTAATATCACCTAGTTCAAAAAGACTTTTTGCAAAAACATAAAGATCAGTTAAATGACATCTTTCGGTAATAATAATAGCGTTTGGATTTTGTTTAATTGTATTAAGCATATGAGTTAAACGAGAAAATAAAACATAAGATTGAAATATATAGCTATATTTCTTTTTATCTTTATAAAAAAGAGATAAAATATCTACACCATTTTCATCTTTTAATTCACTCCATTCTTTAACTTGTTCAAAAACTACAATATGAGGTTTATTAAATTTTAAGTTTTGAAGTTCAGCTACTAAAGTAGTTTTTCCACTACCAATGTTACCCTCAACTGTAAAAACACTCATTTGATATTTTAAAGAAAGTATTCTTTAAAATCAGTTTATGATTTTTTAGGAATATATTTAAACTTATCAAAAAAATTATTTATCTCTTTTTCACGTTTTTCTACATTTTCACTCCATTCTTCATCTGTTTGTATCAAGAAATCTGTGTCCTCCTTATTTTCAATATTTATATTATTTTTATCAAGTTGATGTATAAAATCTTGTGGTATTATAATACTATTTAGTTTATTATAAATATAATCAATCATTTTATCTGAGAAATTATTTAATCTTTCAAAGTAAGTTTTAAGAATATTTATATCAATATTAAAAAATTCTCTTTTGTCGCGAATACGAAATTTTCTTAAAAGAAAAAAAAGTATATATTCAGCTTTTGATGAATCATTAAATAATCTGGAAGATATAAGATATTTGCTATCTTTTATAAAAGAGGTATTATAAGTAGAAATTCTATTATTTAGATTTTTAGTACGGCCAAGTTTATATACATTTTCACCATAACTTTTAAGAAAAGATTCATTATAAAAAACATATAAATATCCATTATTACTAGACATTATTATAAAATTTTTATATCTTTAAATATATGTAGTAGTATTTGAATCTATTAGAGTTGAACTTGACCATAAAGTTAAACTAGACAAATCATTACCATAATATCTTCTTATATTTCCATCATTTTCTAATCTTACTACTACTATATTATAGTAAGGCACGGTACTAGAAGGAGCAGATAACCAACCACCTATAGAACGAACATTTGTATTAGTTGATAATACTGAATTACTAGCAAGTAATAATAATTGTCCATTAGATTGAAGTAATAATTTATAAGGAGGATATTGAGGAGTTTGTGATCTTAAGTCATAAATAGTCTTTGACAAAGTAGGAGGAAATGTATTATTATTTTGAATATATAAGTATCCAGTATTTGTTAAAATTAAAGAATACATTCTATTTTGCGATGTTAGACAAACTGTTTTTTGATCTGTTGGATTTACATTAAGAGTTGAAGAAGGCCACGGTTTTACTAAAATTGATGCAGTTGAAGGACCTATAAAAACAGATTCTGGATTTGACGGATAAGTATAAATACCTTCTTTTGTTAAAGGTGTTTTATTATCTGCTATAAAAGAATCTGGAGCAAAGCATGAAGAAGATTGTAATAATCCTTGTCTAAAACATAATTTATTATTATCTTCATATAAATTCCATTTTCCTACATTAAAACTAGCATTAGTAGCATTAGTAGAATTAGTAGCACTTGCTACAGATAAAGTAGTTGGATTAATCCAAGAAGGAGAAACACTACCACCATTTGATTGTAATATCCATCCGCTTGTTCCTGTTGCTGATAATCTATCAGCAAATGAAGCAGTTTTTACTTTTAAATCAGATTGATTAATCCAAGAAGGAGGAATACTACCACCGTTTGATTGTAATATCCACCCGCTTGTTCCTGTTGCTGATAATCTATCAGAAAATGAAGCAGTTTTTACTTTTAAATCAGATTGATTAATCCAAGAAGGAGAAGATGTACCATTTGACTGTAATATCTGTCCTGTTGTTCCAACAGGAGTAAATAATGTAGTATCAGGAGCAAATTGATAAGGAATTTGTCCTGCTAATCCAGATCTTAAATTTTTAGCTAAAGTTGTATTTGGATCTCCAACATCACCTTTATCTCCTTTTAATCCTTGTAATCCAGGAGGTCCAATATCGCCTTTTAATCCTTGTAATCCAGGAGGGCCAATATCACCTTTTAATCCTTGTAATCCAGGAGGACCCATAGGACCAATATCTCCTTTTAATCCTTGTAATCCAGGAGGTCCAATATCGCCTTTTAATCCTTGTAATCCAGGAGGGCCAATATCACCTTTTAATCCTTGTAATCCAGGAGGGCCAATATCACCTTTTAATCCTTGTAATCCAGAAGGTCCTATTTGACCAATATCGCCTTTAGTACCAGGAATACCAGCTTCTCCTCTTGGACCAATTAATCCTTGTAATTGTTGTTGAGTAAAATCATTATAAGTAAAAGGATCTCCTTTTGGTCCTCTTAATATTTGTAATTGTTCTTCGGTAAAATCATTATAAGTAAAAGGATCTCCTTTTGGTCCTCTTAATATTTGTAATTGTTCTTCGGTAAAATCATTATAAGTAAAAGGATCTCCTTTTGGACCAACTTTACCAGGTATGTTTTGTATATAATCTGTAAAAATCAAATCATTTTGTAATTCATCTCTTATTTTATTTGGTTGAGTATTACCCATTTTTATTTATACTCCTTATTATATAAACTTATAAGAAAAAATATATTTTTTTAATATTATTTTTACATTGTTCGTAATGTTTGGTAATTTCCACTTTGAATAGGTCCTGGTATATATAATCCGGTTGGCTTAATATTTAATGTTTGCGGATTTGCTGGTGTTTGTATATTTCCTGAAAAATTCTTAGAAAATTCATTCATAAATTGTTGTGAAAAATTACGAGCAAACTGTTGTTCAAAAGTTTGTGTTTGTTTCTGTAATTGTTTAGATATTTGTGTTCCATATATTTTACCAAATTCACTTCCATAAGCTTTTCCTAAATCCATTCCATAATTATCAGCAAGTGGTTGTATTGTATTTACTACACTTGTTTGAAGATACTGATTAAACTGAGGATCTCTTTCTAAACTATCTCTTATTCTTGTTGATGAAGTATTTCCCATTCTTCTTATTTATATATCATATCAAAAAAATTTTTTTTATTAAAATTAATATAATTTTAATAAAAAGTTCTTAACCTATAACATTCCATGTTCCACTTAATCCATATATTTGAGAATCCGACCATGTTTTAAACTTTAATGTAAAACCTGTTTTACTTAAATTTTCAATAGAATATATTAATCTTAAATTTGTTGATGTTGTTCCTATATCAAGAGTTGAATAACTAACTTGAACTTGACTAGGAGTAACTGGAAGAGCAGGATTAAATATTACAGGAATTGAAAATGTTCTCTCTCCTGGATAACTTCCTATCCAAGTATTTTCATTACTACTTATAGATTTAGTAGTAGTAAAAGTTCCACTTCTTAATACAACATCAATGTCATTCAAACAAAGCTTTCCATCTGCTCTTGTTAAACATATATTTCCACCTACATCTAAATTATCCCATATCTTTACTTTTCTATTAGTAGCAGTTGTTCCAGCTCCTATTATATCTAACGCATCAGGTGTAAATTTTTGATATCCTATTTTACCAGCATTTAATTCTTTTCCAGTAACTCCTTGTCCAAACTCAAATATATTATTTCCAGACATACCTGTTATTGGAGAACTTGTTGTTGTTGCTCCTATATCCTTAGCACAAACTTTTTTATTAACTCCTGCTTCTTTATAACTAAAACATACATCAGCATTTGAACCTAACTCTAAATTTCCTGTATCCTCATTTACTATATAAAATGATGTATCATCTTTTTGCGCTACTCCTACATATGCTTTTCTTCCACCAGCAAATCCTCTTGGATAATATTGTATATATCCATGATCTGTTCCTTCCAAATTTAATAATCCACTATTTCCTTTAACATGAAGAGGAGTCTTTGGATCAAGTGTTCCTATACCAACATTAGCAGCATTTGATGATATATTTAATAATGAATCGTATGTAAATTCATTAAAATCAAATCCAGGAGATAATGATGTTTGCGCCTTATAAACAGTCTTATTTCCTTTATTTGTTGATATTCCATCAACAGTTGTTCCAATGCCTGCAATAGTTGCACCATATCCTGAAAAATAATAGCTTGTATTTCCTCTTAACCAAACTACAACAATAGTTGATGTAGGATCTTGTAATATATTTGCTACAAAACGTTTTCCTTCGCTATTAACACAAGCAAACTTTATGAAGTTTGCTTGATTTCCCCATAAGCTGTTATGACCTTGTGTAGTAAAGGTTAATGAACCTTTTCCTTGAGAATCTAAATTAATTTTACTTCTACTTATTATAAACTCATAAATATTTCCAGTTTCCCAACTTGGCTCTGTATCTATTAAAACAGGATAAAAAGATGTTTCTACACCTCCAACTTTAAACATCTCTCCTTGTTGATTAGAAGTTCCTATCATATCAAATCGTGTCATAGGAGTTGATGTTCCTAATCCTACTCTTCCTCCTCCATTTGCTAATAATATGTTTCCATTATTATCTTGATTTAATTGTAAATTTCCTGTACCATTAGAACGAATTTGTAAAGAATTATTTGTTAAAGATGGATATATACTTGCTCTATCTGCTCTTGAAAGAATTAAATCATTTCCTATAGTTAAAGCATTATTTGAATTTAATTTTCCATAAACATCTAAATTTTTATTCATCAAAAAATCAAAATCTACAATTGACTTTTTTGGAACACTACAATAATCTTTTCCATCTGGACAATAAAATGCTGATGCTGTTAATGCATCTTTAAACTGAGGAGATGTTAGTAATATCATTGGATCTCCTGGAGGACCTGGAGGACCTGCTGGACCTGCTGGACCTGGCTTTCCAGCTTCTGGTAGTTTTATAGTTGTTGATTCTTGAGATGATAATGCGCCACCCATTTTTTTATTTAATATTAAAGAAAATAAAAAAAAATTATTTCAAAATTATTCCTATTAACAATAAAAATAAAAATACTCCAAAAATTCCATACATTATTGTAGCATTTAAAACATAATCACTACATTTTGGACATGATAAATTACAAGGCTCTGGAGTTGGACATATAGGACATGCCTCGCACTCATCACAAACTGCTTGTCTTTGCGATGGTTTTAAATCATCCATACACGCATCTGGCATATCTGTTCCAGCATCTATCTCCTCATTCATTAAGTCTTTATTATAATCTCCATTCATCTGTCTAACTGTCTGTCTAAACTGAGGATTAGAACTCATAGCATTCATAACTATTTGAACCATAACATTCTGAGTAGCATCTACAACCGCCTTTTGTGTTATGTTTATTCTTGAACCTTCACATTTTATTCCATCCATAAATACATTCTGAGTTTGATTTACCATTATATTTTGAGTTGCTTTAGCTATAGCATTTTGACTTATATTTAGTTTCATTATGTTCGTCATTTTTTGTCTTAACTCAGCATTTGTTGACACACCAAAATTGCTTCTTGCTGTATCTAAAAATTGATTCATAACTGGAGATTTACTATCAAAAACTTGTCCAAACATACTATTAGGTCCCTGTGTTAGTTTTTTAAGAACTTGTCGCGGATTACTTAAAAATACCTTAAATACAGCAATTTGTTTGGCTGTAACATCAGCTTCTTGTTGAAGACTTACATCACAGTTAGTAAAAGTAGCATTTTTTATAACAATATTTTGTTCTTGATTTACAGCAATATTTTGAGTAGCTTCAGCAATTATATTTGAAGTAATATTTGCACTAACGTCATTTACTTCTTCATTTAACATCTGTATTTTTTTTGATACAGGACGTGTAGAAACATTACCCATTTCTTTTTATTAATTAATAAAAAGAAAATAAAATATTTTTAAGCAAATAAAATTTTTACTAATAAAGGTACCAAAAATACAAATAATATTATTAAGAATATCTGTTTATTAGAATCCCACCAAGAAAGTGTTTGTCTTTCAAATCCTCCTGACTTAACTCCTTCTATTTTTATATTTTTTTTTGATATCTGAGATAATAATTCCTCTAATTGCGGATCATTTAATAAATCACTCATCATAGTTTCCATTATATTATTACTAACTTGCTCCATTAAAAAACTTTGTGTTATATAACATCCTGTATCTGGAAGTCCTGTATCTTTTGGAGGTAGAGGAGTTGGAATATTTTCTCCACAATCTATATTTATATTTTGACCTTGATTAGCAAATGTCTCACTCATTTTCTTTTGAATACTTTGTTTAAAATTATTACTTTCTGTTACATTTTCTATAGCCTTTTTTACTGATGCAGTAACACGAGGTCCCATACTAGTTCCTAACAATGTATTTAAAGTATTAGCAGCACTATCAACTTCTTTTATTGTTTCTTTCTTAAAACTATCTGCTATATTAGTAATCATTTTAACATCCATTTTAGATGTATTTACAACTTTTAAACTAGCAGTTTGATCTATTACAATAGGACTGCAACAACTTCCTTTTATACTTATGTTTTGAGTTTGAGAAGAAACAATTGAAGAATTTTCTTCATTTATACTATTCATAATTGTATTAGCAACTTGTTTAGAAACTTTCTGAACATCAACTTTCGCATTTAAAGAAGGAGATGCTGAACAAGTTCCTAAAATAAATAGTCCTAAATTTATACAACCCATTTTACTATAACATAATATAAAAAAATATATTATTTTATTATAAAGGAAATTTTTTTTCCCAACTATTTTATAAAAATAAAGTTTTTAATACTTTCTTCGTGACCAAGATCTTGCTAATCTTTGAACTGGATTTGATGTTGGAATTACTGACTTAGCTACCTCTGCTACTCCTTTTGCTGCTTCTGAAATTTCAGAACCCTTTCCTTTAAAAGCCCATATAATCAATGGTATAAATAAAATTATACCTGCAATAACAGCAATAATAATCCATTTATATGCTCCAAATACAGAATCAAGAACTGCATCTATACCTTTACCCTCTGTTTTACTTACTTGTTTAGCCTCTGCTACAATAGCTCCAAGTTGAGAATCTTCCATAACATCATTCATCATTGTCTCCATTAAATTATTTGTTACTTGTTCAAAAACAAAGTTTTGGTCTATGTAACATCCTGTGTCACCAACACCAGCACTTGCTGGAGGAGTTGGTGTTGGAATATTTTCACCACAATCTATACTAATATTTTGATTTTGAGAACCAAATGTTTCAGACATTTTTGTTTGAACTGAACGTTTAAAACTACTACTTTCAGATACTTTTTTTACTGCTTGTTTAATAGCTGCTGTAAGTTTTGGACCAGTTGTTGATCCTAACAATCCAGTAATTTGACTAGCAGATTGATCAACTGCTGAACTAATATTATCGCTCATATTTTTTGCTGTTTTTGTAGCAAAATCTGCTGAAAATTTTGATGTATCTGCTTGCTTAATTGATAATCCTTGTGCTACCTTAAATGGCTTACAACAACTTCCTTTTAAACTAACATTTTGATTTTGAACAGCAATTGATTTTGAACTTACTGAACTTACTGAATCTTGAATACTTCTACTTATATTTTGTGTTACACTAGATACATCTACTTTAACTTTACTTGAAGGACCACAGTCTCCTAAAGTAATTGGACCAAATGAACCTACACACGGCATTTATATTTTATAACTATAAAAGATTTTATTTTATTTTTTTAATTTTTTTTTAATTAATGAAATTAGAAATATTATAAAAAATAAAACCAGTATTATTATTACTATATTAATTAAACCGCTATAATCTGTTTCTGGTTTTTTACCATCCTCATCAAATCCATAATCCATTGGATCTCCTGGACATAATTTTTCTTTTTCCATTTCTTCTCTTAAAGGAACTCCATTTTCATCTGTTAATATATTTCCATCTAAATCTTTTAAAACAGGAGGACATAAATTAGGATCTCCTGATGGCGTTGATTGTAATTTTACTAAACGTTTAGATTTATATTTCCACTGTCCTAATCTATTCTTATAACATAATCCGCTTTTTACAATATTTTCTTTTTCTTCATCTGTTCTTGCTTTTGGATACCAAGTATCTGTCAAAGTACATTCTTCAGGTTCAAATAAGAAAGTTTCAGGTTGATTATCCATTATATTTTTACAAGAAGGTTTAAGAGGATCTGCTATAACTGTTAAATTAGGCTGAAGACCACCATCTTCAGGTTTTGTTATACAGTTAAATTTTCCACCCATATATCTTTTACAATCAACTTTTGTATTATTTTGAGTTGTTAATGGAATTAAATATCCATTTCCTATACATAATTCTGTATCTTCGCATTTTTTATCTTTTAATTTATTCTTCATTTCTAATAATTTATAATTTGATTTTTTACACGAAGGAAGAGTACATTCTTTTCTTAATGGTCGTGTTATTTTCTTTTTTGGTTCATTAAACATCTTTTTATCTAAAAATGTTAATAATGAGGATGTTAAACTATTTTGAAAATCTTTAGAATCATCTTCAAACATACAACCACATATCGGATCTTTTATTCTTTCCATTATCTGCGGTCTTAAAATATTATTAGAATCATATTCAACAAATGCTCCACTCCCGCAGTATGTTTTTATACCTATGTCGCAATTTGTATTATCTAAACTACAAACGGCAGAACATAAATCGTTTGAAATATTTAATTGACCATCTGTAAGAGTAGTTTTATCATTACAATAAGGTTCTAATATTTTTATTCTACAATTATCATTTGGATAAGAATATGGGAAATCATTTTTTACAACAAAAGATTTATTTGTTTTACAAACATATGATTCTATACTTTCAGGATCATATTGTTCATCTGTTAATAAAGTACAACATTGTAAATCATTTGTATTAGAAACCCAGTTATATAACATACCAGGAATATTGTAATTTATTTTTCTTATTCTAGAAATACCTTTTATTCCCATATTTGTTCTTGTCATTTTTACAGTTACTAAATCTAAACTTCCTATACTTTTTTTAACAGATTGTTCCGTTATATCATTATAACAAAATTCAATTTGTGATATAAACTCTCCTTTATTACACATCATTGATGATGTCCATCCTATTAAATCTATATCTTTAAAAGTTTTCTTTAGTCCTTTATAAATACCTATATACTCAGTTGGAGAATTTATATCATAAAATCTTCTAAAAGCAAACACTAATCCTTGTAAAGTTATACTTCCTACATTAGCGTTATTTACAGTTGAATAATAATATCCACAAACACAACTGTCTTGATAACTTCCTTTTATTAATTCTACTAAACTACTTGCGCTTCCATCTCCAAAATAATTATTTCCTCCATCTCCTTCTACATATATTGGTTTTTTATTGTACTCTACTAAATCTATCATGCTTGTATCTTCAGAATATGCTTTCCATTCTTGCTGTTTTAATAAATTCTTTATATCACAATAATAAACAGCAGATATTTTTGTAATAGTTGTAAGAGTAGTTCCTATCTCTATAGCAGGAATTAAACAAGCTCCTTTAAATTCTTTTATATTATCATTTTTAGGTAAAACATCAAGTATATTATCAAGTGTCATAGAACTAGATTCTCCATAACTATATCCGTCATATGGTCCAAGAGGTCCAAGATATGGACCAAAATAAATATTTACTCTAGCATAACTTTTTCCATTTTTTAAAGAATTATAAAAATTATTGGGAGACACTGTTCCTATTATTACATCATCATTTTGAAATAAAATACATTGTTTTGTTTTTAACAATGGATCGTTTGGACCTTTACACCATAAATTCATATTACCACAAGATGGAAGATTACTATCTGATTTACATATCTGACCTCCATAACTTCCTGTTGAAAAATCTCCTGTATATGAAACAAATGTAGTTATTACATTATAAGCACCTGTATAAGAAAACATTAAACAGTCCATAGGATGACCATTTAATACAGCATCTCCTGTACATAAATAATCAAATGCGCTCATTCTTTTAATAATGTAAAGAAAAAATAATTTTTCTTTATTAGGGAAAAAAATTTTTTTTTCATACCTGTTATTAAAAAATATAAATGAATAATGATTGTATTCTACAAAAAACTTCTATATCTCAATGTACAAAAAATAAAAGAAAGTTTAAACTAAATATTATCAAACCATCCTCTGGTTCTGGTAAATGTACTTATGAAGAAAAAGGAGATACTCTCATTGGAAAACCTTCTTTTAAAAAAGAAAATGTAAAAGACGGAGATGAAATTGAACTTTTCTGCGAAGATGATGATTGTGTTCGTGGAAGTAATCTTTTTAAAGATGCTATTAAATGCATATTAAAAGATTTACAAGATACTTTTGTTAAAACATTTAATGAAGGCCCTGGAGACTGTGTAGCCGACAGAACTGTTAAACAAAACATGGCAGTTTTTATAGGTCCTAATGCTGACCTTGGAGAATGTGAAGTAAATATAAGTCAAAAGATAGATTTAAAAGGTAAAAAAGTATGTCTTGATATTAATAAAGCTATTATGAATCTTCAAGGTGAAGAAAAAGAAAAACTTTTAAGAGAAGTTTTAGATAAAACTTTTATTCTTCAATCTGACTATATTCAAAATAGACCTGACTTTATAAATCTTTGTAAATCTATTATTCTTAATAAACTTATGAGCATTGAAGCTTCTATTGACAGTAAATGTTCTCAAACTATATCTGTTGGTCAAGACCAAAATGTTTATCTTCTCGGTGATATTAAATGTAAAAATTCTGTATTTTCTTTTAGTCAAGAAGCTATTGTAAAAGCTTATATGAGTTGTATAACCGGACCTTTTTTAGATGACTTAATGAATGATTTAACATTAAAAAAATTATATGAATCACCTTTAGATGCTGATTGTGTTTTTGATAAAACTTTAGTACAGCCTTGTGATGGAACAACTAGAAAATATAGAATAGATATATTAAAAGAAAAAAAAGGAAATGGAACTTGCGCTTATACAAACAATCAAGTAATCTCAGAAAATTGTTCTTTAAGTAAATGTAAAGTTTCAAATTGGAGCGGATGGAGTATTTGCGCTGGAGGAAAACAAGAAAGAACAAGAAAAGTAATAACTCCAGGAGATGATTGCCCTCATTTTAAAGAAACTAGACCTTGTTTTCAACAATTAAGAGATAGACTAAATGCTGATCAACAACTAAAAACAAGACCTCCTCCTATTTTAGGTGAAAAATATGGTTATGAATGGTTATATTATGGCCCATCTTATTTTACTTCAACACAAAAAACTTTTTGGACTATAATGATTATTATTATAGTAGTAATATGGATTTATACAATTTTAAAAAAATAGCTTTTTAAAAATCTTTTTATTTTCTTATATATTATTAAATTAATGAATTTAATAATAATAGTATTAATCTTTATAGCAATTTACATTTTTGTATTTAAAAATACATTAATTGAATCATTTCAAACTATTTCTCAAGATCCAATCGATTGTCTTTGTAGAAATTCTGAAAACTTTTTAAGTCTTCATACATCAGTTTGCGCTGGAAAAGTAACAAGTTGTACTCAAACTGCTTTCCTTAACTCTAATAAAGAA
>Ga0315901_10001579_pt1 | contig 32840 bp, 26 predicted proteins | sample LakEriMetagenome_10_FD_203761 | JGI IMG/M metagenome (GOLD analysis project Ga0315901, IMG submission 203761) | Freshwater fungal communities from buoy surface, Lake Erie, Ohio, United States - Buoy 2 MA116 | ecosystem: Environmental > Aquatic > Freshwater > Lake | place: USA: Lake Erie, Ohio...
TTTATATCTTCAGCATTTACTTGCGGGACCACTAGCGGGACATCACTCTCCATGCGAAACGCAGAAGAATTATCGATAATCACTCCGCCTCTCTTGATGATTTCTGGAGCGAGCTCCTTACTGACAGAAGAACCAGCCGAAGCAAAAACCATATCCACTCCATCAAAAGCGCTTGGGCAAGCAAGCTCGACGATATATTCATGCCCTTTTGGAGAAATTACTTTTTGACCGACTGAGCGGGAGCTAGCTAAAAGCTTGATATTAGAATAAGGGAAATTTCTCTGCTCCAAAATCTCAAGTATTAATCTACCTACATTACCGGTAGCACCCAAAATTGCAACTGAATATTTTTTATCCATATTTTAATTATAACTTTTATAGCCTAATTTTTCTGAAATAGTCTCTAGGCGCGGCAATACCTTAGCTACTAGCTCTTCGTTTTTTTTCCATTTTTCAGGACTAGGTTTTTCTTTTATATAGTTGACTTGAGGAGGATTTTCAGCGAGGCAAGCAAGGGCACCCGTGTATTTAAGACCAGTAAAATCACAAATAGACTGGATTACAGCCGGTGTATTATTTACTAAATCCTCATAACTAATAGCTATTTTTCTATCATTAGGAATCTTTTCAAGACCTTTTAAGGCTTCTTCATTGGATTTTTGCCATTGATAAGCACAAACTTCCTCTAGGGGAGAATTTACAATCAGCTCGTAACCCGGCGGGAGAGTGAATTTCCAATCAGCTCCCTCATAACCTTTAATATTTAGCTTATATCTCAGAGCCGGAAGACGCTTGGAGATGCGCTTAGAACTTTTACGGCGCGTCCAGCCATCAATTAGTGAGCTGATATTAGTACGTGGATCACGCTTGATATAAATAAAATAAGCATCCGGAAATAATAAATTCATCACCTCTACCTTGAAGCAATTACGAGGTGTTTTTTCAATTATACAGTGTTTAATTAGAAATAGTTTTTTGAGTAGAAAATTAGTTTCTACTATTAAGCTCTCAAAAGGCTTAAATAAAGGGAAACGCCTTAGAGCTTTATGAATTAATTTAGCGATGAGCTTAGAAGAAAAACTGTATTTTAAAAATTCATCTCTTAAATATTTTATATCTTCTTCATCAAGATCACTTGGACGCAAAACATCACTAGCAAAACTAATTCCTTTATCAAGTTTTTGTATATAAAATTTCCTAAATAAAAATCTAGATTCGTTATGGAGAGATTGTAACTCAGGGCTAGCACTTAAAATGGAATAAAGCAAAGTCGTTCCAGATCTAGGACAGCCAATGATAATAATAGGTTTAACGTTTTTTGTAGGCATTTAGGATTTTCTTGAGATCTTCTTTAGAGATTAATTTTGCGATCAATAAATAAATTATATAAAAAGGAATGAAGTAATAAACTGGAAATATATAAACTAATAATAATGGTGCTGAAATGATCCCTATGATTTTTAATAGCTCAATATAATTATGAGTAAAATAAACCAAGAAACCTAATTTAACAAGTGATGAAGCAATAGTGCCATAAACTGCACCGACCAAGCCATACTTACTAATAAAAACATAATTAAGACCAATATTAAGAGCGATACTCATAAAAACAGTTATAGCTCTTTTTACATGAGCGCTTTGGCTCATCAAGACAAGCTCAGGTACTTTTTGTAAAAACCAAATTAAATTTATATAAGCAAAAAATCTTACTATATAAATCGACTCAGCATATTTATCACTAAACAATTTATAAAGTATGAACTCAGCGAAATAATGAATAAAAATAAATACAAAAGACCCTGCTAAAGCAAGAAATCTTGAAAGATGCTTAGTGCTTTTTTTGAAGCTAATGTGATCATTGACTATCGCATCATGTAATTTTGGTAAAAAAACTTGTGTAATAGTCATCGGTACAAGCTTAGTCGCTCGGTTTAGTTTTGCTGGTATAGAATAAAAAGCAACAGCGACAGGACCAATCATACGATTGAGCATGACCCTATCGATTTTATCGAGCACGGTATCAAATGAATCCATAATTCCGTAACTAATTGAATCTTTAAACATAGAAGGGATAAGTTTAATGTCGACTCGAGGTTGCACAAATTTTAAAGTCGTCCACGCAGATACAGCTAACCTAATTACTTTTTCAAGAAGAAAAACTTGAACGAGTAAGATTATCCCACCAAAATAAGAAAGAATTACAAATATTGCAATCAACCTTAGAATCTTGTCTCCAGCATCTAAAACAGACATCAGTTTAAACTGCCCTAAAGCTTTTCTGGTAATTCCAAACACGCTGGCGATACTTTCCAAAGCATAAATAAAAACATAAATCTGACTTACAAAAAGTTCGGTTGGATCCTTAATAAAGAAAGGAGCGGCAAAATACAATGCCATGCTAAAAGGAATCAACACTATTGCTCTAATAACCAGAGCATTACCAACAGCAGTATTCAAGCCCTTTTCAAAGCCATCAGGATCAGCTGCGGCAACTTTTAAAATAGAATTACGGAAGCCCATATTATAGAAAAAAATAAATAATTCTACAAAAGCCTCTGCAGACATAATAATCCCGAGGTCTCTTGGACTAAGTAATTTAGCTAGAACTAAAGTTATACCAATAGAAATCAATAGAACGCAGCCAGAGCTAAAAAACATATAGGTTAGCGATCTAATTAATTTAGCTGGTTTCATTTACTTGGATTCGATGGTGAACTCATCAATGATATCACCTTTAATAGTAATATACCTAAAACTAAGTTTGCTAGCAGTTATAGCAAGTAAGCCAGAGCCTTCTATTTGAGATTGGACAGCAAACATTTTATCAGGGTTTATATCAATTGTATTAAAAGCCGCTCCTGAAGAACCTAGAATCGTATAAATAGTACCGTTGTTTTTTTTATATTTATTCAGGTTCGTTGATCTTACTAAAGCCTTATGATGATTAAATTTAACTTGTTCAAACAGTTTTTGGATTTTGGATTGATATGGGGTTTGATTAGAGTGAGAATTTTCTTTAGATGATTTTGGTGCTTGATTATCGTCACTATCAATCACACTATTTAAAGGGAAACTTCTTTGGTAATTATGAATATGACCGCAAAGAACTAAATCTACTTGATATTGTTCAATAAGAGGAACTACATTAGAATTCATCCAAGCTCGCCAAAGATCATGCTTATTAGAACCTTCTTCATCATGACCATATGGAGGATGATGAAAAGCGACTATAGTCCAATTAGATTTATGATTGGCAAGATCTTGTTTCAACCAATCCAGCATTGAATTAGCACTAGAGCTTTCTGGAGTCCACAATTTTTCATAATTAGATCGATCAGCTTTTAAATCCTCCCAAAGTGCATCAAAAGAATCTAAGACAATAAAGTGTGCTCCTCCAGAATCAAAAGAGTAATAAGCTTTTTTATTAGGCGAATCAAAAATATCAAAATATACTCCATGAGGGCTAGGATAAGAACGAGAATTATATACTAAAAAATCTTTATTAATTCCAGCATCATGATTCCCAAAAACTGTATAAACAGGGATTTTGGAGAGCATAACATCATATTCATCAAAAAAACCTTTTTGATACTCATCATCAAATCCATAAAAATAAGTATTATCGCCAAGAGATAAAATAAGGTCTGGATCTCTTAGGTTTCTTGAATATTGATAAGCTAAAAAATTCGCTAAAACATTTCTTTGATTGTCTTTATATTTTTTCCTAAAATTTTTAAAACCCGCTACTCCAGGATCACCTATAACCCAGACTAAGGTCTCCTCTTTAAAGTTTTGAGTTTTGAACTGATATTCTAAACTTGGATCTGAAATATCCTCAAAACTCGTTTTGTTTTGTGATTCGATTCTATATTCATAAATATTATTCGGTTCAAGATTCTCTAAAACTGCTTTATGATCAAGATTAACGACAGAATCTTGGTATCTAAAAATTTTTTCTGGTGAGTTTTGTTTCCAATATTTAATTAAGGTTGGAGTTGTTTTTTTGGTTTTATATTTTAGGGTGATACTATTTTTACTAGGATTTTGTAGATAAGGGCCTCGCAAAATTTTATTGATTTGAGCTTGACTAGGTAGCCCAAACATTAGGAAAAAACACATTATCAATAAAATTCTCATAAAATATATTCTAATCTCCGAAACGACTCATTGAACTATAATTAAAATTAATAATGACATCAAAAACTCCAATATTTATAGGTGGCGCTGGTAGAGCAGGTACGAGATTACTAAGATCTATAATAGGTAAATTATCATCAGTTTATGAAATTCCTCGTGAAACATATATGTTCGCTTCCAGCCCAAAACCTGATCAGGAAGTTTGGAAAGAACTTGATTCAATAACAGATACAAAAGAAAAACAAAAAGCTTATTTACTGTTTATATTACTATCAATTTTTTACAAGAAGGAAATTGCTATAAAAAAATTTCTTTTTTTGAAAAATGATTTTTCAAAAATCAGGGAGACTTGGGATAAATTCGACTTTAGATCAAAAGTAAATCATGATCAAAAAATAATTTCATTATTTCAAAAAATTCAACCACATTTAAACACTAGTGATAAATTTGAAATTTTTGATTTTGTACTTGATTGCTTGTGTGAAGAGCATAATTGCGAACGATGGGTTGAAAAGACCCCCTCTAATATTTTTAATACAAAAAAAATAAGGGAGCTCTATCCTCAAGCAAAATTTATTGCTATCACACGCAATCCGCTAGCTGTCTATGCTTCATGGAAGAAGAAGGACGAAAACAAAAATATTATTTCAGTAATTAGGAATTGGATTAATATACATAAAGTAATTAAGGATTCGCTGAAAAACGAAGTTTTGAGGCGGAATCCGCCTAACAAAGATATTAAGGATCCACTCCCTGAGCCAAGATTTTTTCTTGGCTTAGGGTCGAAAAAGCGACAAAGTCGCATTTTTCAGTGGATCCTTAAATCTCTTGAAAATTCTGATTTTATACTTCTAATTAAATATGAGGATCTTATAAATAATCCTGAGGCAACAGTTAAAAAAATCTGCGCTTATATCAATGAACCCTTCGACACAAGCCTTCTTGATGTCGAAGTGCTAAACACTCAAGCGCAGACCCGAGGTCAAAAAGGTTTTAAGCAAGACTCACTAGATAGCTGGGAAGAAGAACTTAATTATCTCGAAAAATTAATCATCAAAATTTTCACGAAGAATCTGGCTAGAGAATTTGGATATAAGCTCTGATGGCTATTTATCTTCAAGAGGTTTTTCACCGTTAAGCATAAAACACATCATCGGTACATTCATGACCGTAGGATGATAAACTCCATGCCCCCAGAAACCATCTTCCCCAAAGGCTTCCCCATGATCAGCAGTAATAATAACAAAAGTTTTTTTGGGTAGTAGTTGCAAGAACTCACCCATAATCTTATCCAAATGCTCAACGGCGGATATTTGAGCTTGATGAAGCTTATGACCTGTGGACTCTTTCATATAAGTATCTTCGCGAGGGGGGAAACTCATAAAATCTCTAGCTTGCATAGCATACTCATCTCTATCACTACCGTAGTGCATATATGGAGTGTGAGTCTCAATAAAATTCATAAATGCAAAAAAAGGTTTTTTGTTGGATTTTGTAGCCAAGTTCTTGAGAAGAAAATTACATTGTTCAGTAGCTGACATAGCCTGCTTAAATTTAAAATCATGGAAATTTTGAGTCAGAATATGCTTAGCAAACCAAGTCGCCGCGCCAGCTCCCACGGTATAATACCCAGCTTTTTTAAGAGCATATATCATATCATGTGAGCTTGCTGGCAAAGAAATCGTTCTGCGACTTTTAGCAGTATCTACAGCTTGCCCAGCCTTCTTCATAGTAATTAACTGTTTTGAAAATCTATTAAGATATGGGATATCTTCATTTACCATAGGAAAAATACCAGTAAAAAAAGAAATGTGGGCAGGAAGCGTATAAGTGCCAGGAGTCCAAGCACTGTAAATTTCACCGAGTCTATCAAGATTAGGAGTATTAGCTCTTTTCATGGAATCGAAACGACATGAATCAAAAGTAATTAACACGACATTCATATCATCGTGAACTTGAACAATATCCTTCTCAAGAAGTTTAGTTTCTTTTTTAAAACTCTCTTCGTTTAACTTGTAACGAAGTTTTTTTTTAAGTTTTTGAAATAGGTCTTTTATATTCATTAGTTTGAGAGATGAGCGATAGAGCGAATTGTTTTTTTCCAGAGTAAGTTAATGTACTCTAAACCAATTTTAATCCAATGTCGAAATTCTAGCTTAGGCATAGAGCTATGGTAACCAAACTCAAGCAAATCCTTATGCAGAGCCCAATCTAGAACGATTTGATCATCTTGAGATAATTCACGAGTCCAAGCATTTACTCTACTTGAATCTAGTTCTTGCTTAGATTTATGCTTCCAGCTTGACTCCCAGGAAGAAAATAAATTATCTGGTTCCTGACTATCATCCAATAAACCATCCTCAAACTTTTCACCGATAAAATTACAAATATTTATAAGAACATCTTGCGGTCTTTCCATAAGATTTTCATACTTAATGGTAATAACTTCCGGTCTTAAACTTTCTTTTTTACCCATTTTTATATATTGTGACCAAAACCTAGCGTTATTAAGCAAGCCCTTTGGGCGCCAAGGCATCTTAAGAAGAGAGTTTACCGTATCCCTGCCATCACGAATCATATGAATAATTTTGGCTTGAGGATACAGTCTTAAAATTTCTTCGATATTTTGAAGATGCTGAGGAGTTTTTTCACAAATCCTAGATTTGTTTTTTTTACTAAGGTAATTCTTAACTAGTAAATTAAATACTCTTTTTTTATAAAAATCTTCAACAGCTAAATTAGATTCTTTTAGAGAGTCATCTGGTTGTTGAAATTGTTCGAGTAAATTTTGGGGATCTAGGTCAGCAAGCTTAATAAAATCAAGTATTCTAGACTCTTCAAGTATCTTTTTAAAATCTTGCGGAGTAAAATTTTTCCAATCATATTTTTGTTTAGATACAAAATTAAAAAAATGGGTTTCCGTAGCAGAGGCGATTTGAGAGTGTTTATTTAATATTGCTGCCAGCTTGGTAGTCCCCGAGCGCGGGCACCCAACAATAAAAATAGGATTATCAAGTTTTAATAGAGTATCTGGCATTATGATTTAATTGCTATTGTATAATACTAGTTGGGTAAGAGTATATGTAAATCTTACTTAAACGGAAAATATTAATGAAAGTTAAAAATCCAGTATTTATCATCGGTTGTCCACGTTCTGGTACGACTCTATTATTTACCATTCTGCGCTCATCTCCAGAGCTATGGTCTTCCCCAGATGAATCTCACTATGTATGGGAAAAATTTCTTAGCGATAAAAGAGATCCTATGTTTTCTATGTATTTATCAGCAGAAGATTACACCCCTGACGATAAAAAATATCTCGAAAACAAATACGCCGAGTATACTCATAAAAATGATTTCATGCGAAAAATTACTAAGTACGCATTTTTTAATCGTTTCAAAACTCTTGTTTCACCTTTATTTTGGCTATGGAGAAATAGTTTGGCTTTTGCAAGATCCTTATCTGGAGCAGATTACAGAGTAATCGATAAAACTCCTCCTAATACTTATAGAGTAGATTACCTCGCGCAAGCTTTCCCTGATTCAAAGTTTATTTATCTAACACGAGACGGCGCTACAAATATCAGCTCTCTTATTGAGGGCTGGAAATCTGATGGAAGATTTAGCTTCTCTTTTAGAAAATTTTATGACTACAACAAAAAAATTAATATAAAAGGTTATAACGGTAAAGTATGGAAATTCACTAATCCTCCAGGCTGGGAAGATTACCTCGATAAGCCCCTTGAAGAAGTATGCGCTTTTCAATGGCTATCAGCCCACAAATACTCCCAAGAAGCTTTTAAAAAAATGCCATCAAGTCGCTGGATGCCAGTCAAATACGAGGATCTAGTCGCCAACCCTGAAAAAGTAGTTAGAGAAATTTGTATGTTTTTAGATCTAAAATACCAAGGAGCTATAGAACAAAATTGCCAATCTTTACCTGTAGTTTCTACCTCTAGTAAACCAGACCCCAATAAATGGCTAAAAAATAAAACTCTTATAGAGAATATCGCTGAAAAAATCGACGAGATGCAGGTTCAGCTTGGCTATCCATCTTTATTAAGCGTTTCTTCCAGCTCAGATGTCAAAAAATAAAAAACTTAGCATCATCATCTGCACTTTTAATAGAGCTCAGGCTGTATTAAAAGTATTAGAAGAATTAGACACTCAATTTCTAAACCAGCCTAGTTCTGACACTTGCCAAATTCTTGTCATAGACAATAATTCATCTGATTCGACCTGCCAAGATATCAAAAATTTTCAAACCGTAAAAAAATCCTCTGTCCAGATTGATTATATTCTTGAACCCGTGCAAGGCTCATCATCAGCTCGTAATCGCGGAATAAAAGAAGCTCAAGGAGAGCTTTTGGTTTTTTTAGATGATGATATAAACCTAGATAAATACTGGCTTTTAGAAGTGCTAAAAATCTCTGCACCAGAAAAAAAATCTTTTGTAGCAGGAGCGCGCGTAAAGCCGCATTGGGAGCTCGATCTACCATCATGGCTGAGCTTAACACCTCCTTTTGAGATTATTGGTTCTTGTTTCCCTTCTCATGATTTTGGTGATTTACCTCAAAAATACCCTTTTAAATTTGGATCACGACTAATCCAAAACCCAATCTCAGCTTGCTTCATAGCGACCCAAGATGTGTTTACTCACTTCGGTAATTTTCGTGAGGACCTGGGTATCCATGGCTCACAAAGAGGCGCTTGCGAGGATACCGAATTTTTTTGGCGAGTGCTTGCTGGCGGTATTGAAATCCATTATCTTCCCTCAATCACTGTCATACACCCAATCCCACCACAGCGTATGACCCAAAAATTTATTTTAGATTGGTACGAACTACTCGGTAAAACCCTTAGCTATCTAATTAGTAATAAGCTCACACACCTTAAACCTGATCTAAAAAACCCCAGCACTCAAACATTGCTTACTAAAAAACTTTTATTGCAGATCTTTTATTACCTCTCTATACCGCTAAATCAGCCAGCAATGAGCTTTTGGCTAAAGTGCCAAATCGCCAAGACTAAAGGCTCGATAGAGTTTATTAATCCAAGTAAAAAACAGTAACAACTTTATTGAGAGAATGAGCGAAATCAATAGCATCTCTAAGTGTTTTAGAATCGCGATATAAAAAGCAAATCAATTGCTGACACTCAGAGACAATTTCTCTATTGCATAATCTACTAGCATCAGCCAGCATCATGTGTTCGCGCTCAGGATGTTCGATAATAAATTTCACTCCGATCAATTGATCCTGGACGTCTTTGATTTGTTGAGTTATAGTTTGCGGCAAAATAACTTTTAGTTTATCGGGATTGCCTCTTAGAGCGCCTTTTATGGTGGCGTAATTAGTCCCGCAATATCCACCGCTGGTAATAACGGTATTTCCGCTAAGAGACAGACCATAAGCTATCATCTCGATAATTTTAATTTGGCTCATGGATAAATCCTTACTACCTATCATGGCAATTGAGTGATTACCACTACCCATGATATTTTTAAATTCTTCATTCAGATCATCGGTAGATGGCGGCAAATCAATAGTATTTGTAGTTCCGCTCGAACCAATTAAAGTTTCTTCCATAAAGTTTAGAACTTTGAATTTTTTTTGAAAATTAGTGATTTCTTTCATCTTCCCAATAATTTAATACCCAAAAAAACAAATTTTTTTCAGCTTGAAACTTATAATAGCAGGTTTAATCAAAAACCAGAGCCATTTTAAGGCTTTACGAATTCTTAAAAAATAATATATATCAGGATAAGTTCCACGAAGATAAGCGCAAAATAACTTATTTAAAAACATAAAATAACCAGATAATGTAAGCTCTATATATACCCTTAAATCCATGAACGAATTAGTCAGTAATCCATTAACCCAAGGTTTAAATCCTGCCCAAGCCCAAGCTGTAGTCCATAAAGGAGCGCCCTTATTAGTTTTAGCTGGAGCTGGTAGCGGTAAGACCAAGGTCCTTACCCACCGCATTGCGTATCTAATCTCTCAGGGCATTGACGCTGGCAATATTCTAGCTGTCACTTTTACAAATAAAGCCGCTAAGGAAATGCGTGAGCGAATCTCTAAGTTAGTCGGTGAAGATGAGCTGAGATACGCATGGATAGGCACTTTTCACTCGATCTGCGCGCGCGTTCTGCGTCAAGAAATCGAGAAGCTAAATATATTATCAGCCGAAGGCTCGCTAAAATCTTGGACTAGAAATTTTGTGATTTTTGACGAGACCGACACTGTAAATCTTGTAAAAGACGCCATTAAATCGCTAGATCTAGATCCTAAAATTTATAACCCCAAAACCATTCGCTACAAATTTAGCGAACTAAAAAACTTTGGGAAATCCTCAAGAGATTATGCTGAGCAGATTCTAAACTATCGCGAAGAAAAAATCGCACAAATTTTTGCTAAGTATGAAGATTTAATGCACAAAAATAACGCACTTGATTTTGATGATTTGCTAATTTTTACTGTTAAATTATTTCAGCAAAATCCTGAAATCCTAGATTATTACCACAATCGCTTTAAGCATATTTTAGTGGATGAATACCAAGATACTAACCAATCTCAATATGAGCTAGTGCGCTTAATTACAGAAGGCTGTCTAAAAGAGAAGCGTAAAGAATTTATTAGTGAATTCCAAAACGAAAATTACAACCCCGAAAACTTTATGTATCAGATCGCTAATGGAATCCGTTCTATAACGGTGGTCGGCGACGTAGATCAAAGTATCTATTCTTGGCGTGGAGCTGATTTTAAGATTATTATTGGGTTTCAGACAGATTACCCTAATGCCGATTTGATCAAGCTAGAGAACAATTACAGATCTACTGCAAATATACTTGCTGTCGCTGACGCCATTATCACTAATAATTCAGAGCGAATCGAAAAGTCCCTAGTCCCGACTAAGGGCACTGGCGAAAAAGTCAGAGTATTCGAGGCGCAAGATGAGCTTGAAGAAGCGCAGTTCATAACAGCAGAGATCCAAAGACTGGTGGCAAGCGGGTTTCAGCTTAACAAGTTCGCTGTACTTTACCGTACTAACGTACAGTCTCGAGCTATAGAAGAAGCTCTTTTGAGACGAAATATTCCTTATGTGATTGTCGGAGGCTTTAGGTTTTATGATCGTAAAGAAATCAAAGATATTATTTCATATCTAAAAATCATCTATAACCCTTCAGACAGCCAAAGTATCAAACGCGTTATTAATGAGCCTCGCAGAGGAATCGGTGCTACTACTATCTCCAAGCTTGAGGAGTACGCATCCAAGCAAGGCTACAGCCTTTACCGCACCTTGATTGAAGCTGAGGAGACAGATGCAGTCAGTGCGGGCACACTAAAAAAAATAAAAGATTTTGTAGATTTGATTGAGTCTTTAAGAATCGCAGAAAAATCTCTCGGCGTGGCGGACCTCATCGAAGAAGTTATTCACTCAACTGGTTATATGGATATGCTCAATCAGTCTTCTGACGCGGAATCCGAGTCTAGAATCGAAAACATACATGAATTAATTGGTGTGGCTAGTGATTTTGCGATAAACGCACAGCACGGAAACACGCTCGGGGACTTCCTTGCCGAGATCTCGCTTCTTAGCGAAGCTGAAAACACCAAAAACTCCACATCTAATGTTACACTCATGACTCTACATGCCGCTAAGGGACTGGAATTCCCGGTAGTCTTTATCGCTGGAATGGAAGAAGGGATTTTCCCGCACCAAAGATCTCTTGAGTCAAAAGACAAATCTCAATTAGAAGAAGAGCGCAGGCTTATGTACGTGGGCGTAACTCGCGCCGAGCAGCACCTCTACTTAACGCACGCAAGACGCAGAAGAGTTTTTGGACAATCAGAATTCGCTATGCCAAGTAGATTCTTAGAAGAGGCTCCTAGAGGGCTTTTAGTAGGATATTACGGCCAATCTTCTAGTAATAACCGTGTCTCTAGCTTCGCTAAAGACGACTGGGGTACAGAAGATGACACTAGCCACTGGCAAGATGATGTCGCTCCTAGCACTTCGGGCGCGCCAGCTAACTCCACGCGCAGACCCAAGAGTGGATCTCAATCCCTAAGCTCGTTTTATGATAGCTCTGCTCCCAAAAACTTCAAGATTGAATTCAAGATAGGTGATAAAGTTAAACACGCCAAATTTGGTGAAGGCAGGGTTTTGCAAGTTTTAGGCGGCGGTGAAAAAATTCTTTATAATATTGATTTTAACGGCACCAAAAAACTTCTTGATCCAAGCTTCGCTAAATTAATTAAAATCTCCTAGAACTATCTCTGTATGAGATTTCTAGAACTCAAGGATTTTTTTGTTAATCCAAGTAAGTATTTGATAAGGAAGTATTTTCATCAGCATGACTAATAATTTATTTTGCAAGCCAGTAATGATGATGGTTTTGCCATGCATAAGTTTTTTATAAGTGATATCAGCAACCGCAGTCGCGCTCATACCAAAATTAAAAGCTAGCTTATTATCGACTCCCGCGCGCTTAGCAAACTCACTATGAGTGGGACCTGGACACAAGCAGGAGACCTGCACCCCAAGCGGTTTTAACTCGCACGCTAAAGCCTTACTAAACGAAACCACAAACGCCTTACTAGCAAAATAACTAGCCATCAGTGGACCAGCCGTAAAACCCGCTACCGAAGCGACATTTAAGATTTTTTTGCTTGCCTGTGTTTTTTCTTCTGTGAATTTTTTAGCGAAGTGATGAGTCAAATAAACCAAAGCAGAGATATTTAGATCAATAAGTTCTAATTGTTTAGCAAGCTCAAGTTCGGTAAACAAGCCATAATCACCGAATCCTGCATTGTTAATGACTATATCGATTTTCAGATCCGCCACTTGCTCCAAGAAATCTTGGATTTGGGATTTTTGGGTTAGGTCACACTGAAAAACGCTAACAGTGAGATTGTGATTTTTTTCTAGTTGGTTTTTTAGAGCTTGTAATCTTTCTAAATTGCGAGCAACCAAGACCAGATCATGTCGAGCTTTGGCAAATCTCTCCGCGAGAGCCCAGCCGATCCCAGCACTTGCGCCGGTTATTAAAACTCTTGATTTTGCTTGCATAAGAGCCATTATACTGGGGCTTTGAAATTTTAATAAAAGTATTTAGTCGCAGAGATATGCTATTTTAAAAACTTATGGACGAAGGTTATTTAGCAGATTTATCCTTACTGGGCGCTAGCCAAATTAATTATCCGCAAAACCCAGAGCAAGCCAAATTAGAGGCCATCCCTAATCAATGGCCGCAACATGATTATTTGGTAAATTTAGATTGTCACGAGTTTACATGCCTATGTCCGAAAACCGGTCAGCCCGATTTTGCCAAACTCTATATTACTTATATACCCAAAAATCACCTAATTGAATCAAAAGCGCTTAAACTCTACCTTTTTAGCTTCAGAAACCACGGAATTTTTCACGAGTTTGTAATTAACAAAATCGCTACTGACTTAAAAAACGCCATAGACCCCAAGTTTATTCAAGTGTTTGGAGATTTTATGCCTAGAGGTGGAATCGCTATCAGACCAGTTGTTCAGCTTGGTGACAGAGATTTATATAAATCTTTAATTACCACTAGTTTAAATACCGTCAAGGAGTAAGCTTGGAGACTGAGTCTAGAGCACTAGTAGTTTTTTCAGGCGGGCAAGATAGCACCACTTGCTTGTTTTGGGCTTTAAGCAAATTCAAAAGCGTTAGCACTATAAGTTTTGATTACGGCCAAAAACACCTCACTGAGCTCGATTCAGCCAAAAAAATCTGTGCGCTAGCTGGAGTAGAGTTCGATCTAATCAAAATCCCTAACATACTTAGATCATCTAGTCCACTTACCGATCATGACTCTAAGTTAGATTTATACGAGAATATCGAGCAGATCAAACCCGGTCTGCAAAACACTTTTGTGCCGGGCAGGAATATTTTGTTTTTGACTATAGCTGGTAATATCGCACTCGCCAAAAACTGCGCACATATAGTAATAGGTGTCTGCCAAGAAGATTATGGCGGCTATTATGATTGCAGGCAAGATTTTATTAATGCTATGGAATCCGCTCTCAATCTGGGTTTGCTAGGGCGAGCGCCTGAGTCACCGAACGCGCCGGAGTTACAAGGCGCGCCAGAAAAATTCCCGCGTGGACTTCAAATCCACACCCCGCTTATGGACCTCAATAAAGCCGGAGCAGTCAAGCTGGCCACTAGCCTGCCAGAGCCTTATAACCAGCTCTGCATGGAGGCTCTAGCACTTTCTCACACTTGCTATGCTGGCAAGCGGCCGCCATGCGGTCAGTGTAACGCTTGCTTGCTCAGGGAGCGCGGCTTTAGAGAGGCTGGGGTTAAGGATCCTTTGGATATCAGTTCGTAGCGGCTTTTAACTTTATGCAAAAGCTCTTCTATGTTATGATTTTTTGCTGTGGAGCAAGTAGAAACTCTAAGAATCGCAGAGATTTTTCAGACCGTTCAAGGTGAGGGTCTGGATATGGGCTTACCTAGTTTTTTTGTGAGGCTACAAGGCTGTCAAGTGCATTGTTTTTTTTGTGACGAAAAAGAAACCTGGGTAAAGCGCGAAAATAATTCTTATTCTTCTGATCCTGCAAGCATCATAAAAGAGTTAGAGGCTCTTAACCCGCTCCTCAAGAGGGTCGTAATCACTGGCGGCGAGCCCACCGAACAAAAACTCTCGACTCTTATTAGCGCACTTGTAAATAAATCTTTTAAGGTCTCGGTAGAAACCGCTGGCACAGGGGCGTTCGTGGGAGATTTATTCCAGGATTATGAGCATAAAGCCATCGAATTCAATCCCAAAGGCGACTTCAAGCCCTCGGTGATGATCAGCTTTAGCCCTAAAGAGCTCTATTCCAAATCCAGTAGTATCCAAGACGAGCGGATTTGGCAGTTTTGCTCAGAAATAAAATTCGTGATCGCTAACTCCCAAGCGCCTGAATACCTGCTAACCCGCATTATCCCCCAGCTCAAAAAATACTCTAATAATTGTCCAATTTTCTTAGTGCCTGACTGGTTTAATATGGATGCTAACAAAAAAATTATTATCGAACTTCTTAACCAATACCCTAACCGCCTGCGCTGGGGCGTGCAAATGCACAAACTAGTGGATATGCCCTAATTTTTAAGCATTTGCTAAAAAACAAAGTTTTGAGGCGAATCCATTTAACAAAAAAATTCTTATCAAAAATTCTTGGGAATTGGGGTTGTATGTTTATCTCATCTTGTAGATATGACGAAAACAAAAGTACTAATACCTCATATACAGGCACAAGAAATCCAAAAAGGAGTTGGTAATGTTGTTTCGACTTTGAAAAATTTAAAGATTGGAAAGAAAGGAAAATCCTTAACCGATCAACAAATCTCTAGTGCCACAACTGTACTAAACGACCTAGCTACAAGTTTATGGCAAGCAAGATTCAAAAATCCTGATTCCACTGAAAGAACAGGCATAAAAAAATTAAAGAATAAATTAACACCTCTCGGCGTATCAAATAAAGATGCCGAGTCAATCTTTCAAGATATTGATTCTGTAATAAGAAATTTCATTCCTCCCTCTAGAAAAGCAAAAGAAGCAACAGCAACAACAACAACAACAGCAACAACAACAACAGCAACAGCAACAACAGCAACAACACCAGCAGCAGCACAATCAACAGCAACAGCAGCAACAGCAGAAGCAGCACCAGCAGAAGAAGCAAAAGAAACAACAGAAGCAAACCCAATCCCTGACCAGTTAAGCACGTTATTATTTAATTTAGTTAGCTCAAGAGACCCAGCCCAAATTCAAAACGCAGTTTTATTAATACATAAATTACAACAAGCTGAACAAACGTCATCAGAATCATCAATCTCTCAAGACAAACTCGCAGAAAGTTTGACCAATCTACAAAACCTAAAAGACCCCGCAGCACTTAAAACCGCGATCAAAAAACTTGATAATGATACTTTATTTGCACTCAAAAACGCTGTCGGCGATAATAAGCTCAACGAAAATATTCATCTTTTAAAAGCTTTACTTGAGCACGGTCCAGTAGTAAACTCCTACGCGCAGGTAGATTCTCGTTACCAAGATACCGTTGATAAAATGCTATCTAGATTAAAGCCCACCGAGAATATCCTAGACCCAGAATCCTACGCTAAGACCCTTGGAGATTTTAAAGGTGCTATACACAGTGCCTTAGAGGAGTTTAGAAAAACTTGCAATGCTGTTGAAGGTCTAGATCCTAGGATTGCTTTAAGTCAAATCAAAAACGCTGAGCGCAAGCTAACTCAGGCTTTAGACAAAATTACTGATACTTATAATCACAAAATCGCAAAAGCCGATTTAGAAATAATCCAAAAAGCCTTTAGCGAAGCAAGAGAAACTACCAAGCAAGATTCATCAGCCAGAAATCTTTTGGAGACCTGGACCCAAAAAATCTTCACTGCCGAAGGAGCTGTCGCGGCGACTATGCTTGTACCTTTTCTTGCTAATATACTAGCTGGGACACTCGGAGAGATACCTTTAATTGGAGAGATGGTTAAATCAATAGCTGGCTTCACTTCATCAATGGCTAGTTCCGCTCAGGGTCTAATCCAAATGCTAAATACCCTTAACCAAACTAAAACAGCACAAGCCGTTGCTGAGCTTAAAAACAATCAAGCAAGCTCAGCACCTGCAGAAAAACCCCAGAAATCATCTGCAGAAGCCGAAAAAACTATGGCAGCCTAAGTCTTTATCAATTCTTAACCAACCAATACTTTATATATTTAGATACTCATAATTTCTATGGAAGTACCAATAACCAAATTTCAAACAGATAATCAAATTCTTATTAAAGAAATTAAAGAGCATGGTTTTAATCTAGCTCTACACCTCCAACCTGTTTTTTCATGGTTAAATAATTTGATTTCACAGCAAGAGCGTACCCAGGGTATTAAGGCCGCAAATACATTTCTAAAAAATAATTTTTGTGCGATGATCGGTCTGAAAGAAGGACAAAATGATGAAACAATTAATCAAATAACTCAAGCCTTTACAGAAATGCAACAACAGCGCGCTGAATGCCTAAAACAAATCGCTCAAAATCCAGCTTTGTTCCCCGGAGAATCACCTGAAAACCTTAGTCCACTAAAAAACGCTTTAATGGACGCGAGAAGTAAAGAAACCGCGACTGAAGGACCTATTGATGAAGCCGCTGAGGGACAGGCTTATATGCAGTTATCAGAGTTATATCAAGAGATAGTTTCCAAGCTACCTGAGGGGGCAACACCTGATGCTATGTATCAAGAATTTAAAACTGCTTTAGAGGCTAATAGAGCTAAATTCTCTAATAGTTTTATGTCTCGTGCAGCTGAGAACCTAGATGTTGTCATTGATCATACTGAAAATTTTTACAAACCACTTATTACTGCAAGATCTCAAAACGGTCTTTTGGGGTTTTTAGTAGCTCAGCTTGATGATAAAAGCTCAGCTGAACTTACAATCACTTCTACTAATCTAGAATCCGCTAGAAAAGAAGCTGAGCGATTTATAGCTCAATACTCTCATGAAGGAATAGCTAACTATAGCAGTGAACAGATTCAACACGCCATATCAGAGGGATTTAAGGGTCTTAGCGATGATGCTCAAAAGTTTTTAGTTTTAAGAGCAAGAGAAGGACAAAACATAATTGATATAAGGCAAGAAGCCAAAACTACATCGATCGGAGCCCTACTAAAACATTGCAATCTATCTCAGTTAGCTGGCATGGGTATAGTAGGTATGCTAATTGGTCAATTTTTTGGCAGTACTATGATAGGACTTTTATTAGCTGGAGTATTAGGCTTAGCTGGAGACGGAAATACACCCTCTAACCACGAAGCACCTAAGAATAATCTTTTAAAACCACCTGCTTCCAAGTCCCGAAGCGAAGCGCCAGTAACCGCCACTGCCGCCTAAAAAGTTCCCGATTTTTCGAATGATTTAAGATTCCTTTGATAAGATTTTTTTTAGGCAGAAATCCACATAAAATTCTTTACAGTATTAAGAAAGCTATATAAATTATAGTCTGTGGCTATAAATATTCAATTCCAAAACATTTCACAAGCGAATAGCGAAATCCTTAAGGCTTTTAATTCTGCTAACTCCGCAAGAGCACTTGAAGCTTATCAGCCACTTGACGCCAAAGAGCGCAAGCTTGAAAAACTCAGAGCCCTCCAAATCCTCAAACAGAGCTCTAACTCTCCTACGCTTGCTGATATCAGCCTCACTACCACTACTCTATCGACAGCCTTACAAAACGCTGAGGGAGCGACTTTGCAGGCTTTACTGAATTTACTATCAGCCAAGATGATAGAACAAAACAAATATACCTATTTTAACGAAGAAGACCGCAAAAAACTCAGAGCAAAAGTCCAACAAAAACTCGATCAACACCAAGAAAAAAATCAAGAGAATCCTGACCAAGAACAAAAACAAGATCAGGACGAAGACTCCGCGATCGACAAGCTTGCAAAAGCCGCCCAGAGCTATTTTGAGGACATCTATAACGACCTTATCGAAAAATACAAAAAAGTCCTATCGGCTGTATCTCTAGAAAACCTTCGCAAGGCTTTTGCTGAGAGCCTTAAGACTATCCTCCGCCTCGCTTACGAAACTCCAATCGAAGCTTTTAGAGAGTTTGTGATCGAGCCGATCGAAGATTTTAGAGCTAGCCTCAAAACCAAGCTAGACGAGCTTTCCCTGCAAGGTCTCCAAAAATCTAAGTCCAAAAAATCTTTTAGCGCCGGTGAAATAAAATCTATGCTCCAAAAATCTATTGTCTCAAGTAAAGCTCTAAAAGAAACAGACGAAACCAAGCTCCTAAGCGCGATCTCCACTATGGATACAGCTCTTAAAATGCAAAAATCAATCACCCAAGCGCGCAAAAAATTCGGCTCTAAGACCGAGCTCAAGCTTGCTTTACACCAATAAAAATATTTTAGTTCTTCCAAAAATATTTTTTAAAAGTATAGTTAGCGTGCACGTAGGCTAATCTCAATCCCAGCGCACCTTCCAGAATCCCTAACTGCAAAAAATATTTATTAGCAAAAGTAAAAACAAATTTTAGACAAGCTAATAGTAAATTAGATTTTCTGCGAGCCAAAACTGCAAACTTATCAAAAGCCTGCTCCAGATCCTCAATACCAGCGTAAGAATAGTGATTAATAGGATTTTTTAGCTTGATAATAGGAATATCCCCAGCAGACTCAATCAGCATCATGCTTTCATGGACGGGTCTATCATTAAACCTGGCAAGGTTTTTCGGGGCAAGCCGTAGCTGGTAATCAGGGTAATAACCGCCCCAGCGAATAAAACGCCCACCGATAAACAGCTTGCGCGGAAGTTTATAAGCGCGCTCCTGATTGAGATCTAGCGCTTTTATTTCGGCTATCAGCTCATCGCTCAAGACCTCATCGGCATCTAAGCTCAAAACCCAAGGCTGGTTACACAGCCCCAGCGCAAAATTCTTTTGGCCCGCATAACCTAGCCACTCTTGAAAAAAAAATTTTAGGTCGAAGGTTTTTGCGATTTCCTGGACAATTTCCGCGGTTTTATCTGCACTGCCGGAGTCCACAACAATAATTTCATCAGCCAGTTTTTTGGCTTGGTTGAGGCATTTTTCGATAATTCGCTCCTCGTTTTTGCAGATTATAGCGATAGAAATCATAAAAATTTGGGAATAATATAATTATAGCCCTTGCAGTTTTATAATATACTAAATTAGGTTTCTCACGGAGAGGTGTCCGAGTGGTTGATGGTGCATCCTTGGAAAGGATGTGTAGAGCAATCTACCGTAGGTTCGAATCCTATCCTCTCTGCCATTTGAAAAATTACATCTACTTTTTTGTTAGTTTTTTAATTGAAAAATATCTCTTGTATATCCTATATTGTGCATTTCTGTAGTCATGTGAGATTTAACTGGATCAGAGAACTGAGGACCTTTTAGATCTAAGCTTTTTAATTTTAATCTGAATCTATAACCGGGTTTGCCTATATCTTGTTCTACTATTCTCTCAAAAACCCTTCTGAGATCAAATAGTTTTAGGAATTCAAATTTTCGTAAAGTTGGTTTGTCAAAAGAAGTTCCAAAAAGTGCAAAACCAGGTACAAGTTTCATAAGTTGTAACTGAAGAATATATAAATCGGCACACTTCCTAGTGACTTCTCTAAAAATCTCGTAGGCGGATTGCATATTACCTTTCCTGAATTCTTGCCATCCCTTGTCGATTTGCGGAATAAATTGATCATAAATAGTTCTAGCAGAAGATTGAGCATGCTCTTTTTGATCTTTTTCGACCGAATAAAAGCCTCTTGGAAAAAATTTAAAACTTTCAAGCGGATTGTTTAAATCAAGAGTTTTTAATTTTAAAATTATATACCCACTAACTAAAGTAGCGTTGCTCTCTTTGTTTAAATCGCCAGTGCTAGAGGTACCAGAGTATTTTCCAATAAAACTAATTAATCTTTGTCGTAATGCGTTTTGAGAAGCATCATCCGGCCAGCCAAGAGCGATAGGGATTTTATAATCTGGATATCCTAAAAGTTTTTTTTCACCGAATTGTATTGAGGCTAGTTGTTTTAAGTCTTGTGCAATGTTATCAAGTTCTAAAAAAATGTTAGCATTGTTTTTCTGAAAACTACCTTCAATTTCGCGAAGATCGAGTTCTCCTCTTCCAGCGAGTTTTGTATAAGTAAGGGTATTTGTAAAACCAGAAATTCCGACACCATAAAATTGCGGGAAGTTTGTCTCGCTTGGTATTAGATTTGTATTTAGTTTTCTTAGGCTCGGATTTGGGGTTGGAGGTAATTGATCTTCATAGAGAGCTTCTAATTGCTTTTCTCCAGAATTGTTGGGTGTTTGAGTATTGCCGTTTAGTGCGTTAATTCGTTTTCTTGCCTGCAAGATAACGATATCCTCTGAATTTGATACTTCTTGATCTCCAAGCTTGATTATCATTTCGTCAGGAGTATAAGGAAGATTATGAATTCTAATAAATTCTTGAGCAATAGCGGTTTTTACTTCAGGGAAATCTAACATTTTTACAAAATTATGATCTTCTTTTTGACCAAAAGTCAGCAATTGACTTGGATAGTTAGTCATGGATTTTTTTGATTCTTCAGCTATAAAAAGTGCTAAAAATCGAGCAAGTCTTACTAGGTATCGTAATGATCTTTTATCACCTTCAAGCGCTGCTTGGTAGTGAGTTTCAGTGATTTCTAACAAGTTTTTTGTATCTATTTGACCATAACTTGTTAAAAGCTTTATAAGTGAACAACTTGTGTTATGAGGAGTAGAACTTGGATTAAAACTAAAAAGAACTGGGGTATCTTGAGCACCCATTTGTTGTCTAATGTTATCGGGTAGAGCTATCCCTTTTGGCCAGTCTAGATAAACCGGTATTTTATAATTTGTATTTGGATTGTCTAATTTAAAATTCTTAGTTACTTTGCTAATTGTTGTAAACAATTCTTGAGTAAAATTATTTAAATCAGCTGAAGGCATTTGCCAGCTTGTTTGATTATCAGGTTCGTGGTCACCCGTATCATTAAGCATGCTAACTCTTACTTCAGCATGATCATCTTTTATATATGCATAAATTGCAGGATATTTGTAATTGACAGAAGTCGTTTTGCCCTCATAAGTCGCTGTTTCAGGAGAGACAATGACTGAAGGACTTGCCTGGTTTTTACCTCCAGTGCGGTCGGGCTTGGGCAAGACCACTTGAGGCTCTTGTGCTAGATTGAGTAATTCTTGTATTTTTTTAGTATAAGTTTCAGACAATGCTGGATAAGTTTGCATTAATCTATAAATTGGTCGATCTTCAGTACCCCAATAGATTGTCCTAATATTTCTCCATAAATTTGGATTGTTTGAAAACTCTCGTTTAATTTCATCGGCTGTTTCTTGGGCTTGATGGCTTAAAAATTTTTTAAGATGTTCAAAGCGCTGTTGAGCAGGAATTTGATTAAATACAAAAATTTGTTCATCGCTGTTATCAGATTTGTCAGTGTCTGCGGTCCTATACTCTAATGGACCTCCGACTTCAATTCCAATTGAAGGTTTATTTGAACTTAGTTTTTGTTCTAAACTTTTGGAAATCCAATTTGCAATTGTAAATTGAGTTCGGGTGTCTATTTTGAGCTTTTTTTTGAGATTCGCTGAAGCCTCAGTAAGGTAGTAAGTGTGAGGCAAACTGACAAAAATAGGAATTTTGTTTTTAGGATTTTCTGTGCGGCTTGCTTGAATTTTTTTTTGAGTCTGTTTAACAATTGTGTCAATAAACGTTGTCAAGGACTTGATAGTGTTAATATCTATTTCCTCGGGCTTGTGTTCATAGTTACCACTTATTGTTATAGGGTTTACATTAGTAGCTTGCTCTGAGCTTGATTGGTGGACAATAACTTGGGTCTTGCCTTGGTAAGGGACTATTCCTTCAATTTTTGCCATAGTAATTAAAATAATATCAAGATTTCTTCATGGGTCTGAAGTTTTAATTATTATTTTCATCTTACTAGGTAATAATACCCATCGGTATCAAAGTTTACTCAACAGTCCCCACATAAATTCCGAAGCTATCGTTACCTTTTTCACCAAGCACTAAAGTTTCGCCATCAGCACTCACATAGCCGCTATAAACTTTATCGTTAAGAGTAAAAGTTATAGCTCCGCTATCAGAGACAGAATAAGTACCTGAGCCGCTAGGACCCTCTATAGAACTAAGCTGAGGAAGATCACTAGAATCTGCGCTGGCTTTCAAAACTTGAGTAGCAGTGATGCCACTAAAGCTAGCTGTAGTAGCGGTAAAACTTAAAGTACCAATATCAGAGCTAGTGTAAGAAGTGCCGCCATCAGCATTTATGCCGATAGCATAGCTTAAGATCCTAAAGCTCTTTCCAGCGAGGTTCGGAGCGGTAGTGCCTGTTTTTACCGCGACCATATAGCTCTTGTTGGAATGTCCAATACTTATACCTTTTTTTGGTGGGCCGTATGGATTGATAATAGCTCCTTGAGCCTCCATATCAATATTCTGCACAAAAACCAAAAGCTGTCCATCGGATCTAGCATAGCCCTCAAATAACTGTCCAGGATTATCCACAAAATCAAATTTTAGTTTTCCATCCTCGATTTCTAGTTGAGCTGTAGAATCCTTTACTGGATCGGATTTGGAGCTGATACTATATTCTGTCCCGCAAGATCCAGTGCCAGAATTTAGAGCTTGTTTTTCTAAGATAGAGTCACCGATCGCAACAGTAATCAAACCACTTGTATCGATAGAAAAAGTTCCACTTGGCATATTGACCGCAGTTCCGCCAGAAGAAGATAAATTATATCCAACACCTACCAAGCCAAAATTACCAGCAATATCTTCAAAACCAATCTCTGATTGCTTTATAAAGCTAGCAAAGCCCAAGGTAAATTCTTCAGTTAAGATTTCAAGAGTATCTTTAAGAAAAGCTTGACCACCTTTTAGGCTTGTAGATAAAAACATGCCTTCACCAAAAGGCTTGAATTGATAAACAGTATCTCTGCTTCTAAAGACAACTGTCCCTAAAAAATCCTTAAATTCCTGTTCCTGAGCGGCTTCTACGGCTGTTATGGAACCATCAGAATTGGCAGTAAAATAAATATTTATTTCTTTTTTGAATTCTTCCATCTCTGCTGGGCTTGGGAAACGGGTTTGAGCTTGAAGATCAAAACAAGCCATCGGACCTGGATGCGGGATAACATCATCTGGAATATCATCAGGCAAGTCATCAGGCAGTTCTCCATCTGGAGGTAATTGGCCGCCTGGAGGAAAGCCACCGTTATCATCAGGAGGCAGATCGCCATCGCCCATATCAACTCCACTTAAATCATTTAAGCTCGCACGAGTAGAAAATCCTGGTACCGGAGTTATTGGTAAAACACCAATTTCATTAGGCTTGCCTATTCTACCCTCTCCTAAGCTAATCTGGGAGCTGATTTGAGTAGGTGAGCCATCAGTGCCGCTAAGACCCGCATCAAAAAAAGTTACGTAATAATCGCCGTCTAAATCATTAGCAATTAGACCAAGTTCTGTTTGTTCACCGGTACTATCATCATCAGCCGCTACAAATGAAATATTCTCTAAAACAGTTCCAAAAGTATCTTTTAGGTATTCATCTGTATCATCTACATCTGCTTGATTAGCGGGATTAAACTTTTCAAAGATATCAGACATAAAAGCAAATTCTGTACTTGTAACATGTTCTTTATCGATTTCACCTTCATTATCAAGATCATTAACCGTATCAAAAACAGCATCGTTAGCTGGATTCAAGGTATTTTCACCTGGTTGTATAAAAGATTTAAGTGGACTTTGCGAATCAGGCTCCACAAATAGTGCGTAATTAGTTCCAAAAATCTCTGAGCCATACTCTGGTGGTAGCTCTAGCTCAAACTCTCCTTTTGCATCGGTCATCCCTGTTACAATCGGCTCTCCGACTGGATTACCTTCTGGGTCTACTTCATATAAACTAACGGGTTGCTCGATATTGACATCATCAGTTGTTTCTTCGTTTTTATTAATTTTACGTGCACTCAAAAAAGAATTAGGGTGAGAACGGTAAGAGAATTTTTTAGCTAAAATTCTTGATACTAAACTTTTATTTTTGACTCGAGCCAAATTAGACTGGATAGAACTCTTACCATTAGGGAGTTTCACTTGACCAGAAAGTCTGAGCGCGCCAGCATCAATATTAAGATCACCTCTAAAAGTATTTATGCCAAGTTTTTTCTTCACGCTACTAGAGACCAAAACTGAGTAAGGTGACGTAGTGTATTTAGTAATAGCGTCCGGATTAAGCAAGGTAAAAGTAATCGGTGCACTAGCCTGCAATTCCCCGTCCTCATAAGGGATTGTGACGGTGGTGCTAGATGCCGAAAAAAGTTTTTTATTATATTTGAGCTTGAATTTTAGAATACCAGATTTTCCCGCTAGAGACGAAACATCGTCACTTAGGCTTACTGTGAAGCTTTGAGAGGGGCTTGAATTACTAAAACGTAGATTTAGAGAGCTCGGCACAAGGTCGATGGCCATGACATTATTAAAAGAAAAAATAATGATTAATAAAGCTAAGAGTGATTTGCGCATACAAATTTAACTTACCCTTAACCAATCGTGAAATAACTTATACAAATAAATTTTATTTAACACGATTTTAATAAATACCTGTTAAGTAACCAATTAGAGGGATAAATGAGACTAATTAAAAAATTAAATCTGTTATTTTTGACACTGCTACTGTCGAGTCAATATTTAATTTTAGATAGTAAAGCTTTTTTTATTTGCAAGAGAAATCAATGCACAAAAAAAATTGATGTAACAATTCAAAATTTCAATTTAGATGGAATTAATGAAATCAATAATTCTAATAATATAAACACTAATAACAGCTCTAACACTGGCGCAGATAACCCCGGTGGTGGCGTTGATCAACCTGCTGGTGGTGGCGCAGATAACCCCGGTGGTGGCGCAGATAACCCAGACGGCGGTGCAGATAACCCAGACGGCGGCGTAGATAACCCTGGTGGTGGCGCAGATAACCCTGGCGGCAACGATGATTTTGCCAAAAATAAAGCTTGTAGTGTAAATATTCAAAAACTATCTAACGCAATTTCCTATTTAAAATGTCAGTTTGATACAGCTGAATCTAAAGCTAAAAGAATAATCAACCTAATAAATACTTTGAATAATAAGCTAAACGATCTTTTGAATATTATGAGACAAGCTCCAGTCTGTACTAATCAAGGTTATACAGAGGCTGAATTTACAACTGACCATTCAATATCTAATAACCTTCAAAACCTTATAAATATTTTTAATAATATGAAAGAATTAGAGAAGGAACTCAAGAAAATCAAACTAAACTGTGATAACTGTCATGATGATGGCGCTTTAAATGCCGCTTTAAATCAAGTAAGTGCACTTCAAGCTCAACTAGATGCTCTAAAAGCAGCTTTTAATAATGAACTTAATACCATTAAAAATAGAATTAATAACTTTATTAACAGAGTCCAAGATGTGATTGATTTACACAGTATTACAGTACCTGGAATCATGCAAGAATGTGGCGTTTCAAGGATAGTTGCAACGGCTATGAGAAGAGCGCGCTTAAGAGTAATTGCAGCTTTTAATAGGTTCAAAGTAATCAAGGGTAATATTTTTGATCTGATTGATGATGTGAACTTTAATCAAAATGATTGCGTATTAAATCTAGTTATAGATGAAAAAATGATAGCTGCCTGCGCTGGGCTAGTATAAGTTAATAAAGTTATAAAACATAACAAATCCTTAAAGTGAATCTTGTAGTATGTGCATAAGAATTCGCTGAAAAACGAAGTTTTGAGGCGGAATCCGCTTAACAAAAAACATTAAGGATCCACTTCCTCAGCCAAGTTTCACTCTTGGCTCAGGATTCAAAAATCATCAAAGACGTATTTTTTAGTGAATCCTTAATAAAAAATCGGGAATTTGCAAAAGGAAAAAAAGGAAAAATATGACAATTAACGGCGTAAACTCAAACTCTAATTCTAACAACACCAATACTACTAATCAAACAAATGCTCATCATGCAACATTATTAGATCAAACAAATCAAAGAAGATCTGAAGCTCACAATAGAACCGTAGAACTATTAGAACATTCTTCTAAGCCACTAGATGCCGATAATAATGGCATCGTAAACGAAAATGACATGAAGCTCATTAATAGATATGTAAATGGGCTTAGAGGTAATAAACTTATAGAAGATATTCCTTATGTAACCTCACAATCTGTTCAAGAAATTGAACAAAGACTTTCAGATCTAGTAGCTAGCAAATTAAATGTATACAGAGAAACAGATACTGACACAAGAATTGATAGAAAAGATCTAAATATAATTAGTTCAGCAATTAGCGATCATCAAAAATCACAAACAAAAGCTGAAATTACTAGAATATACAATGCTGGTGGCTTCGACTTTAATGGTGATGGTAAAACAGATTTGAATCATCTGAGAGCTTTGTTTGTGGATAAAAAAAGCCCGAATCAAATTGCCGAACAGATAGGGGGTACTGCTGAGCAAAAAGCAAGTGTTAAAGCTAAATTAGAAGCATTAATATCTAATCCTCTATTAGATATTAATGCTAATGGACGTAAAGGTTTAATAGATTTTGGAAAAATAAAAAGCACTATCTTAAAACTTGAAGCTCGAAAAGCAAAAGAAGAGCAAACAACTAGAGACAATAATTTAACGAATGCAATTCAAAACAATGTCTTGGATGTAAATGGTGATAATAAAACCGATAAAAAAGATTTTGATATTATAAAAGCTCATGTAATTGGAGGAAAAACACCAGCTCAAATCGCATCAGAGACAGGGATTAATCCTCAAGCTCTTACTGACAAACTCAATGCTCTTACTACTAGTAAGGTTCTGGATCGAAACGGCGATGGAAAAGTTAGCAAAGCTGAAATTGATTCAGCCTCGGTTAAAAATACTAAATATAAAAATGAACAAAAAAAGATTGCAGAGGAAGCCAAAGCCAGAGCGTTGGTTACAAACAAAACCATTGATGTCAATGGAGATGGCAAAGTAGATGCAGCTGACTTGAGAGCGATACAAGCAAAAATAGGTGGTAACACAAGCAAGCTTGCAAAAATTGTAAAAGGTTCACCATTACCTTTTGAACAGATTAACAGTAATCTAACTACACTTGTAGGAAACGGCTCTTTAGATATTAATGGAGATGGCAAAACCAATTATCAGGATGTACAAGCCCTCAAAAAAGCTGTAAATAATAATACTGACGACCGTCCTCCTGTTCTACATAATCAAAATTAATATAGCGTAACTAAATCAAGGGACTAATCTGCAAAGCCATCTCCACAGCCTGCTTAGCGTCTACTCTCCCGAAGCCAATTTCTTTATTCCAACCCTTATCATCAAAGCTATAGCGAGGGTGAATATTTTTATTGGCTGATTTTATAAGAACATTTTTTAACTGCTCTGAACTCAATTCAGGATTTGCTCCTAGGGCTAAAGCCGCCACCCCAGCTACCACTGGTGCTGACGCGCTAGTGCCACTAAAATTACTTGTGTAATCACCTTTTTGATAACCAAGAATTTGTTTTTTAAATTTAGATTTATCTTTAAATCTAATATCACCGCGATCAGTAGTATAAATCCCTCTAGCACCGCCGCCAGGTGCCACCAAATCCAGTTCTGGACCATAATTGCTAAAACTCACTCGCTGATCAGTACTATCGGTCGCTCCGACAGAAAGCGTGTAAGGACTTCTAGCTTCAGGAGCATTATATAAATCAGCGGAGCTACTATTACCCGATGAAAAAATTATTAGAGTACCTTTTCCACCATGAGAATTTTCATAGATATCTTTATACATTTCTTTTTCAAGCTCACTTAATTCTAGAATCGAGCCGCTTGGTAACTCTGGATCATAACTGCCCCAGCTATTACTAATAATGCGAGCACCCATCTCGACTGCCTTGTAGTGAGCTTCGATAATTGTAGAGACCTCCACGTAACCATCATCGCTAATCATACGAATTGGAATAAGCCTGGCTTCAGGAGCGACTCCCGTAACTCCCACACCATTATTCTTAGCGCAAATAATTCCGGCAACAGAAGTCGCATGCCTTTCTTGGGAGAAGTCCGGAGCTGCTGCTGAATTGGCATGATTAAGAGCATCGTATCCAGTATTATAATAATTAATATCAGGATGTCCAAGATCAAATCCAGTATCTATAACGGCTACAAGAGCTCCAGCTCCCATAGATTTTTGCCATGCTTCTTGAGCATTTATATCAGCATCTTTTTTTAGACCATTAATTCCATCGTTGTTTAGATACCATTGTTTAGAAGAATAATCCTCGACTGAATTAGTTTTTATTCGTGAAACAGTGCTAGCAAGAGGTTTATCGATAGAAAGTTTACGCACTTCATCGATATCCATTTTTTCTACTTCATCATCTTCAGCATATAACCTTAATTTATTTTCTTTATTGTTAAGCAGGCGCGCTAAATCTTTATCCAGAGTATTTTTATCAGCCTTAAATACATAAGTATCTTTAGAAATTTTTTTCACCAAACTCAGTTTTTGTCTTTTGGCGAATTTATCTACTACTGACTTGTTTGTGTTAGGTTTGAATCTAACAATGAACTGATCTTTAAAAAGCCTGTTTTTACTTAGTTTGCTATCGACAAGTAGATTTAAATTAGTTTGTTTTTTAATTAAGAAGCGCGCTGGCTTATCATCAGCTTGCACCGGCAAAGCAATAATGATCGTTATTAACAGCATAGATAAAATGCGATATAGATTTCGCTTCATCATCAATCTTCTATGGCCCAATTTTCTAAGCTAAAAAATTTATTTGACTGCCATTATTTATATCTATCGGTCTAGGTGGACACCAGCAAAAGTTAAAAATCATTAATATAACAAACGCCCAAAAATGGCGTTATTAAGCCATTTGTTTAGATTTATAACTATTGGGAATAATAGTATTTTAGGGTTTGCTTGATGAAAAAAATCATTTTAATTTTCTGCTTGGGGGTCTTGGTTTTACCAGCTCAAGCATTTAAAAAATTTTTTGGCACAAAAAAAACTCCCAAACCAAAAATTTTTTTAAAAGATAGTTTTTTAATCGAAAAAAATATCGTTCTTGACGGTGAGCTTTATACTCTTAGGCTTGGTTATGCAACAGCACCGAATCTTGATGAAATACTTGTAAGCGCTGTCTATGACGAGCTTCTTCAAAAACCTATTACTAATATTTCATGGACAACCCAAGATCTAAAATCCTCAAAAAAACCAGCGAGTGATTTTAAAGCTTTTAAAACTCAACAGTCCATACTTAAACAAATGGAGGAAATGGCTCAGGCACTGGATCCCAACTCTGCTTACGACAGAATCATAGATGATAAACATCTAATTAAAAAAGATTTTTTCTTCAAGAAATCAGAAATTTTTGATATGAGCAAAGCTCTTGAAGAAAAAAAACAAATCCTCGAAATAAGTTTTTTATCAAAAAATTCTAATTTAAAATTTCCGCTTGATATTAGCCAAGAAATTTATTTCAAGCAACTTCCTGCAGTCGCTCCACCAAGTAAAAAACCTAAGAGTCAATCCCCAAGCCCGCCTCAAGCACCTAAGCCCACGGCAAGTGTTCCCGAGCGCAATCCTAATTTTGGTAATTCTAAAGTTCCTAGTTATTTATATCCAGACCGCTCATCACCAGCCACAAATACAGACACATCAAACTCATCACCTAGCCCTGAAGAAATGAATCAGATGCTTGAATTAAAAGAGCTTGAAGAAGCTAGAATGAAAGTCCAAGGGATGGATCAATTTTACCAAACCCAAATGCAGAGCGATCCAGAGAGCGAAGATAGCGAAGATCTATTCTAAATTTAAAAGCTTAGGAATTCTTCCAAAAATAAATTCTTTTGCAACACTCTCAGCATGCTTACTATGATCAATTCCTGATTTGTGTTGAGCAGGAACATTAGCTTGCGCAGCGTGATTGTGTTGAGGATGAAATTGTTGTTGAACTGGTCTTGATTGCGGTTCAGGATTATTTTTAAAAAGATTGCTTTGGTCGTAGTTGTTATAGAATCTTTTTGCAACAGCCTCAGCGCTTGAATCATAGTGCGGGTTTTGAGTGTATGATTGCGGAGCTTGCTGGTATTGCTGATGAGAGGAGTGCTCTTGTTGGATACGATTATTTACATGCATCTCACCGGTCACGACCGCTTTTAACATACGTAATTGCTTAGCAACATCTCTTTGATCAATTACAACCATTTGGACATCACCTTTTGTCTCGGTTTGGATTTTTTTGAGCCTTAATATTTCTTCTTGTAAAAGATTAATTAACTTGGTCTGCTCATCAACAAACTCTTTCATTTCGATAACTTGCTTGCCAAGAATTTTTAGAGTTTCAATTGCTTTTTTATCGATACTGGTCTCCATCCTAGTCTCCGTATTGCTTGTAGCCGCTACTTGCCTTTTATTAGAAGGAATTTCACGACTTAGTTTTTCAAATATATCTGCATGTGCCATAAATAACTACCTTACTCTTTATAGGTAAAAGACCAAAAGCCTAAACTAGGCTAAACACCCTAGAATGCGTCCGCAAGATAGCCTAAAAGCCCGAAATCCATCTCAAAATAGCCATGAAAATCTGATTCTGCTATTATATTTGTATGGATCTTAACAGAAGTCTTAAACAAGCTGACCCCGAAATAAACTCTCTACTTAACCTAGAGATCAAAAGGCAACAAGAAAATATCGAATTAATCGCAAGCGAAAACATTGTCAGCCAGGCTGTTATGGATGTAGTGGGCTCTTGCCTGACTAATAAATACGCAGAAGGTTACCCGCATAAGCGCTACTATAACGGTTGTGAGCATTACGATAAAATCGAAGATCTTGCCATAGAAAGGCTTTGTAAGCTTTATAACTGTAATTTTGCAAATGTCCAACCGCACTCAGGAGCAAACGCTAATCTAGCTGTATTTTTAGCCCTATTAAATCCTGGCGATAAATTCCTGGGCATGAGCCTAAAAGAAGGCGGACACCTTACTCACGGAGCTACTGTAAACGTCTCTGGCAAATGGTTTCAAGCTCTTAGCTATGGAGTCGATGAAAATGGATTTTTGGATTACTCAGCTATCGAAAAAATCGCGATCGAGGAAAAGCCTAAGCTTATTATCGCTGGCGCTTCTGCTTACCCGCGTGTAATTGATTTTGGGAAGTTTAGGGCTATCGCTGATAAATGTGGAGCGCTTTTGATGGTGGATATGGCGCATATATCTGGACTTGTGGCTGGAGGCGTGCACCCAAGCCCGTTCCCGCATGCTGATGTGGTGACTAGCACTACCCATAAGACTTTGCGCGGACCACGTGGCGGAATTATACTCTGGAACAAAGAAGAATTTACTAAGCCTATTAATTCAGCAATCTTCCCTGGCACTCAGGGCGGGCCTCTCATGCATGTAATTGCTGGTAAAGCTGTCGCCTTCAAAGAAGCTCTAGAACCGGATTTCAAGCTTTATCAAGAACAAATCATCAAAAACTGCAAAGCCATGTCAGAAACTTTTACTGAGCATGGTATAGATATGGTCTCTGGTGGTACTGATAATCATTTATTATTACTAGATTTAAGGAAGTTTAAGCTAACCGGTAAAAACCTCGCTAACTTGCTTGACGAGCTAAAAATCACCGTTAACAAAAACGGTGTGCCTAATGACCCTGAAAGCCCATTTACCACTAGTGGTATTCGCGTAGGTACTGCCGCTATAACTACAAGAGGCTTTAAAGAAAAAGAATCAAAACAAGTCGCTGAGCTGATTTCAACTGTCATAAAAGAAATGGCTCAAGATGGTCTGAGCATTAGTGAGAGCAGTAAAAACCAAGTGCTAAAAGGCGTAAAAGCGCTCACAGAGCAGTTCCCAGTGTTTTTTTCCGCTTTAATTAATAGCTAAGTCCAAAAAACTAATTAAAAATTAAAATCGCGCCTCTCTTATCTTAATTTATAGCAAAAATAAGGTTTTTGTGAAACAATATTTATTGGGTTTGCGTCTGTCTAAAAATACAGACCGGAGAAAATAGGGTGGCAAAATCAGATTCAAAGTTTTTATTAATAGAAGGCGGAAAGCCTTT
>Ga0315901_10001580_pt1 | contig 32835 bp, 45 predicted proteins | sample LakEriMetagenome_10_FD_203761 | JGI IMG/M metagenome (GOLD analysis project Ga0315901, IMG submission 203761) | Freshwater fungal communities from buoy surface, Lake Erie, Ohio, United States - Buoy 2 MA116 | ecosystem: Environmental > Aquatic > Freshwater > Lake | place: USA: Lake Erie, Ohio...
TTCCCTATAAATCATTTTATTTAGTAAATTGTCCCAAAATCTAAATTCTATTGCTCTGCTCATTTTATTTTTGTTTTTAATTTAATAATCATTCCGAAAAGAAGAAAAGCCGTAAATCGTTAGCCACAGCCTACTCAATCCCGTAATCATTCCTAAAATAGCTCAAAGTATAATCTTTTTTATCCTTTACAGCCTTATATATCTTCTCCTCAATCCCACCCTCCGCAAATAGCCAATAAACTTTTGAAGCCTCCTCACGGTCTTTATTCTGCATCCGCGCCCGCGCCTGCCAATAACTAACCGCGCTGAAGTCGATATTAAGCATTACAAGCGCATCCGCTGTGCTTAGGTTAATACCTTCCCTGCCAGATTGAATCTGCGAAAGAAACCACTTAGAATCGCTTTGAGCGAACTCCTGCGGGTCGGTCGTGAATTTGTCATATCCGAATGTAAGATAAAGCATAACCTCCTCCGCTTTGTACTTATAAAAAATGGCTATCTTTTTGTTTTGGAAATTCTCCTTTATCCAATATGCCTTTGACCTGTCAAAAATCAAACCCTCCTCTTTTTCATCTATTACCGTACCAGTATAAATCTGATGCAGCTTACTTAGTAGCTTTGCACCTGTATCGGCCATTACCACATTATTATCTTTGCCGATGTAAACCCGGTCGCGTTTCAGTCGATCCGCCAGAAAGTACGTGGATGGCTCCATTTTAATTCCTACGGTTAATTCCTCAACCTCCGCCCTAAACCCGGCTTCTGTCTGAGTGAAAGGAATAATTAAATGATCTGTCATTTGTTTGATTTTTGTTTGGTTTGCGTTTGAGTAGTCGTTTACTTTTAATCCTTTGAAATATCTCAATCGTATATCCACGTAATCCTTTGACCATTTGTAAAAGTTAATGTAATCTTTGAACGGACTAAATGAGCTGATATAAAACTGGTGAAAGATTTGCGAATAGCTTTCCGGTGTTGGCGTGCCGCTTAAATAAATAATAGGCTTCCCCTTGCATAATTCTTTGAGCTTTTTAACCCTTTGCGCTGGCTTAGGATACTGCCCCAACCCGTGCGCTTCATCACAGATCACAATATCAAAAGGTTGCTTTACGTGGTGAAGGTTCTCATAATTCGTTACGATAATATCCGCTTTCAATCCTAACTGCTTATGATCATCTAATATGCCGCTAATTACTTTTTTCTTAGTCAGGAATAGAATAACCTCCGCCCCCACCTTCTCAGCGGCTAATAAAGCCGTGACGGTCTTACCACAACGTACCTGCATGGCTAAGTAAACCAATCCATATTTGCGTATGATGTCGGCGGCTTTGTTGCTTATTGATATTTGGTAGGGGCGGGGTTGCATTTATTTTTTTTATACTTTTCATCTAATATCATAGGAGTAGTATTTAACCACTTTATTGTGTGATGTATTCTTTGATGTGTACTATTCATCATTGATACTTTTGCTCCGCTTGGGTGCATCATTGCAGTTGTAAAGGCTTTGCAATATGTTCCAAATCTTTGATACATGTCGGTAATTCCGCTTTTATTGCTTTGTGTTGCAGTTTGAGTTAATGAAACAAAAGGAATAGTAAAAAATAATTTTCCTCTGCTTCCTTCAGTTGTATATGTGTTAACATCTTCATTCATTGCGCCTACAAATTGAAATTCTCTTTCTGTGCTACAAAAAAAACTATTCATACACTTTCTTTTATTAAATCTATATGAACCCTTACCGTTGTTTATTCCTCCTATAAAATCGCCACCCTGAGCAAAAGCGATAGATAATGCTGGGATATTTTTGTAATAATTCAAAAGCATATCAAAAACAATATTTAAGTTTTTTATTGGTTTTATTGCACCGCGATTTTCTGTATTTTGTGTATCAATTCTAAAATCAAAAGCAGTATAATCATCATCTAATTGCACAAAGTAAGTAATACCTAATTCTTTCGCAATCTTAAAACAAGCGTTTCGAGCGTGTGTAATTGTTCTACGTTCATCAAAATTATTACCCTCATCTATTTCGTCAGCCATTGCTTTTTTATCAAATATCTTTACGTTTTCAATTCCGTAATTTTTTTGATAATGCTCAATACTTTTATCTTCATTATCTACAATGAAATAAATTTTTCCTATATATCCGCATTTTTTTAATGTGCTTAATGTTTTCACATTATCAGGTCTTCCGTGTGTTAGTATAAATACTGCAAAGTCTTTATTCTCCATATTCAGTAAGGTATTGAGTTTTTATTTCATCACAAAGTTTTATATACCCGTATTGAATTGCTTTTTCAAAATCAATTATTACTAACCCACTACGCTCCATTAAATGCTGCATTTCATGTGAGCTATGAGCGTAATAATCAGCAATTTTTTCATAATTAAAAACATTGTGCCTTCTTGCTGCATCGATTAAAAAATTCTTTTCATCGTAAGATAAATTTGAAGCATCTATTTCTTTAATTAATCTATGAGTTTTAGACTTATCTACCAATTCTATTAAATGAGGTTTTTTATTTTTAGGTTCATAAATAGGTGTTTCAATCTTAGATGAATATTTTTGTTCATCTTGACTTGGCGCAAACTCTTGACCGAATAAATTTATTTGCTTCATAATTTATTTTTTAATAAGCTTAAAAAAAATCACCCCCCGCCCCCTTTGTAATTATTAACGTACTAACCGATTAAAAATTAATCAGCGGGGAGTGAATAAGGTTACAGATTAAAACGGAGCTTCCTCCTCAACTGTTGGTTTCTCACTTTGGACTAATTTTGTCCAGAACTTCTCAAAGAACTCGAGCTGCTTACTGTTATCGTAAACATATTGCCCTTTTACTTTTACCTTTTCTAATTCAGGTAGTTCCCCTTGATTGTCCTTTGACCATTTCCACTTTAAAGCCTTGCCGTTTTGATTGACAAAGATCGTGGTTTGCGGTTTGCCGTTATCGCCCGTTTTGCTGTTTGCGATCAGCTTCACCTCCTGACTTACGTCAGCATTTGCGATGCTGTTCGTTAGCCCACGGAAGTAGCCGGAGTCCGTGCGCACCTGTACAAGGTACTTAGTGCCCGCATCCTCCAAAGTTAAAAGCAGCTTTCTGAATTTACTGCCCTGATATTCGTCATCTTCAAAACGAACATCTTTAATAACCCCGCTAACTGAATCAAATAACTCGATGTCACCGTTAGCGCTTTTGCGGGCAAATTTGCCCTGCTTCATGTTTAGGTAGGTAATACTACCTGTGTTATTGGATAAGCCCATAATAAATACCTGTGACCAGAGCAGGCGTGGTTAAAGAACTTTTAAATTTTGTATTGGTTCAATTTTTCTTATTAAATCTATTTCAAGTTTTTCCACTATATTATAATCGTATTGATCCATGTTGAAAAACAAAAAATATTTAAATTGTTTTCCAAATCCACCGTTATAATGTTGGCGTAATCTTGAGCCTATATATTTTGATTTACCAATATAAACTGGATTATTGTCATTTTCATTAAACAAAAAATAAACACCTTGCATTTTTAAATATGAAAATAAATCATTTGCATACATAAAATGAGCCGATATAGGATATTGTATTAATTTACCAAATGTGCATGGCTTTTTTCTTTTAGGTACTGCATCATTAAATAAGCCCATAATAAGCCGGGTAACCGTATCCCGGTGCGGTTAAAAGTTTATGGTTTTATGGCTTCTAAATATTCAGCTTCGAACTCCTTATAAAAATCTAATGTCTTAGTGGCTTTGCGGATTGCGTTATTCTCCTCAAGCGTGTAAAGAAACTCATCCCACTCGACTTCCTCCATCTCTACATAATTTCTGCCTGCATCATATTCGCTGTTGCCCATATAATCATAATGCCCGATCCCGTCATTCATCATATAGCAGTTGGCCGTGAACCTTACATCAAAGAATTCATCATTAATCTCGACCATGTAATTAATAGTTACTCTCATAATTTGTGGGTTATTTGGTAAGTTAATTGTTTAGGTTTAGCAAGTCCGTTCTCAGCTTTCCAAAGCAGATAGGTGGCATTGAAAAGCCCTAAGTCAATCGCGCTGTCCTCTTTGTATATAAGCTGCCAGCCCTTACCTTGCACCGCATCCTTTTTACCATCCGTGCGGGTTTTTGAATTGAGCCATAATATTGCAACCTTATCGACATTGATACCTTGCGACTTAAGCAGTCTACGATATGCAGCAAGCTGCAGCCAATAGGAAGGATAAATAGCATTGGAGGTTTTAATATCAACAAGGATTTTCTGCCCGTATAAATCTATGATCCTATCGATAGTGCCAGCGTAACCTAATTCTTTATTAATGATATTTAACTCAATAGCATCAATCGTAAACTCGAAGTTGTTACGAAACTCGACATATTTTTCGAACATTGCCCATTCATTGAGCTTGTAATCTATTGATCCGTTAGGCTTGATAAGATTAACCTCTTTGCCTTGATCGTAATCTTCAGTAAGTTTGTGAACGACTGATCCCCTGCGGCCCGCTTCATCTCTGATCTCATCAGCATCTTTGCCGTGTTCTTTGAGCCAATTGTAATAGGCCGCGCCTTTCGGATAGGCTTCGAGCACCGTAGTTACGCTTGGGACATAATCCCCGTCAGGGGTTTGATAAAATCTCGAGTCGAGAAAAGTGAGTTGTTTGTTTTGAATTGTGTACATAAGCTAAACGATTTAGAATGCAAATATAAAGTTTTATTTTAAATAAAAAAATAATTTACTTATTTTTGTAAAAAATATATTTTATGCAATTAGTAAAGAAAAAACGAGGGCGACCGAAAATGGCAGCCAAAGACAAACGAGTGCCAGTTACCATAATGGTAAAAGCTACAAAAGCAAAAGAATTAAGACAACTATTTATTAAACTTTCAAAAGAAAAAGAATCATGAAATTTATTGAAGTAACAGCAGAGGTACGCTATTCGGTAACAAAAGAAACTATTAAAAAATATATTAACATTAATCATATTATTTATTTTAAACCATGCTATTTTTTGAATAAAGAAATAGATTATACCAGAGTTGCCTTAAGATTAATTGGAGAAAAAGATATATTGATAATAAAATGTAATATTGAAAATTTTAAAGACAATTTAATAAAGCTACATTCAAATCATACACATATTATATGATCAAAGCCGCAAAACTATACAAACAAAACAACCTCTCCATAATAGCCACAGGCGACACCAAACGCGCTATAATGGCATGGAAAGAATACCAATCCCGCATAGCTACCGATGAAGAACTGGAGCGACAATTTGCACACCCGAAAGCAAAAGGCATAGCCGTAGTTTGCGGGGCAGTATCCGGTAACCTTGAGGTAATAGATATTGACCTGAAAAATGATGTTACAGGAATACTTTACCAAAATCTATTAACGGAGATTGGTTCGCTAATTAGTAAACTTTATATTGTTCGCACTAAGTCGGGAGGGTATCATTTTTACTACCGATGCGAAACAATAGAAGGTAATATTAAACTTGCGAGCCGCCCGGCAACAGAGGCAGAACTTAAAGAAAACCCACACCTTAAGCAGGTTGTATTGATTGAAACACGCGGCGAGGGTGGCTATGTTATTGCACCTCCTACCGAAGGATACGAAAGGCAGAATGATTTTAATATACAGGTTTTAACAATAGATGAACGCGATCAGCTTTTGTCTATTTGCCGATCCTTTAATGAAATCATTGAGCAGGTGCAAACCGTACGCGAATATCAAAGCGGATACTCAAAAACACCTTGGGATGATTTTAACGAGCGTGGGGATATTGTCGCAATACTCGTAAAGAATGGATGGACGATCGTAAACGAAACAAGCGAAAGGGTTGTCTTCAAACGACCGGGGCAAACGGAATCTAAAAGCTCAGGCGATTATCACAAAGGATTAAAGCTATTTAAAGTATTCACAACATCAACACAATTCGATGCTGGCAAAGGTTACAATCATTATGCAACCTATACTTATCTGGAGCATAATAAAGATTATAGCAAAGCCGCTAAGGAATTAATAAAACAAGGCTACGGCGAGCAGGGCGGGTTCATTGAAAAGAAAATATCAGTAGTTGTCAATCGTTTAATATCAGCAGGGCATAATAAAGATCGGATCATTGATGTACTTACAACCGAACACAACAAACCTAAGCGCGAAGCAGAAATACTACTTGATGAAATAACGGGTGAGCGTGGCGATACCATACAAGCATTTTGGGAAGTAAACGAAACAAAGAGCGGTAAAACAATAAACCTGCAACGCCACAAGCTATGCGAGTTTCTTTATAGCTCAGGTTTTCATCTTTTCTTCTACGATAAAAAGTCAAACATTTTCCGCCTCGTATTCCAAAAGGATGGCTTTGTACAGGAGGCATCAACGGAAATGATTAAAAAGTTTGTAAAGAGTTACATACAATCCCTCCCGGCTAAGTTTGACAACATCACACCAAACGAACTGCTGGAGATTGTAATGAAAGGATCAGATGCCTATTTTGGCAATGGCTTCCTCGAGTTTATGGATGCCAAAGATATTGACCTACTTAAAGACGATGCAACAACATCCTACTTCCCATTCCGTAACGGTATTGTAAAAGTAGATGCAAACGGAGCGAAGCTATTAAGCTATGGTGAGGTGGGGCACGTTGTTTGGCAAAGTCAGGTAATTGATTTTGATATTGATGTGGACTTCGACTTTGCTGAGGATCTTTGCGAGTTCTGGCGATTTATGCAAATGGTATCCGGTAATGATGAAGGCAACGGGCAATATCTTATGAGCCTTATGGGTTACCTGCTGCATCAGTACAAGGATCCCGCCCGCCCGTTTGCGGTTATCCTTGCAGAAGAAACCGAGGATGAAAAGAAAGGCGGCGGCACCGGCAAGGGCATTCTCGTAAAGGCATTAAGCTATATGTCAAATATTGAGCGGGTGGATGGGAAGAACTTTAAGTTAGATAAAAACTTTGCATTTCAGCGCGTGGGGTTGGACACCAAAATAATAGCTATTGAGGACGTCCGCCGTAACGTGGACTTCGAGGGGTTTTACTCAATCATTACAGAAGGTGTTACCGTAGAAAAGAAAAACAAGGATGAGCTTTTTATTCCTTACAAAGATTCTCCTAAAATCTTATTCACCACAAACTACACGATACCATCCACAGGCGACCATGCCAAAAGGCGGCAGCGGGTATTTGAGTTCAGCAATGCCTTCAGCTCAAAGTACACACCGATGGATCATTTCGGGCATAAACTTTTTGACGACTGGGATAAAGATGAATGGAATAGATTTTACAATCTCATGTTCTTAGCAGTTGCCTTTTACCTGCATGATGGGGTTAAGGATGTGGCAAATGGTGAAAAGCTGAAGCGGAAGCATATAAGACTGAATTTTGGCGAGGAGTTCCTTGATTGGTGGGATAACCATATAAAAGAAAAGATCGGCAAACCTGAGCCTTTTAAATCGCTGTACAACGATTTTAGGATCGAGAACGATCTTGAGATAAAAGATTACAGCTCAAAAAGGTTTAGAAAAGCCATAGATGAAGCCTGTGATCGTTTTGGATATCGCGTCATATCGAGTCGGGTTGGTACCGAAAGGGTTAACCATTTGTCAATAGAAAGGCAAGAAACGACTCAAAATGTACCTGATGACTCGATACAAAAACCTTTTTAAAAAATCAAGTCGCCAGATAATATATTGAAAATCAAAGCATTAAAACAAAAAGACTCAATGACACGATTTTATCTATATTTGTTACCCTCCTCCGGAAAAATATGTTTTACTGGGGGGGGGAAAGTAAGGAAACGCGAAAAAACGATGGATTGAGTCTTTTACTAATTTGAGCGGTATTATGGAAAAACAATGCAGAAACTGTGTTTTTTGGATTATGGCAGCTGAAAGGACGAAAAGCCTTGTAACAGGAGTACATTTTAAAACAAATTTAGGGTACTGCATGAACCCTATTGTTAGGGATCAGATTTTTAACGTTAGCAAAGGCAAAGAAAATATCTTATTTTTAAACCATAAAAACATCGAGTTTGATGAATCATTCGGTTGCATACACCAAAAACCAAATTCTTACGGATCTGTTTAGGAGCCGTGAACTTGATGAAATGCTGAACAAGTTCGATGCCGGAGCTGGTAATGAAGATTTGAAGTCTGAACTATTTTTTGTACTTTGCAATCAGCCAGAGGCTAAAATAATAGAGCTTAGCACCAACAGACAATTGATGTACTATTCAACAGGGATAGTGCAAAGAATGATATTTCAGAAAGGAAAGTTTTTCCGTACATACAGAAAACATACTACTGAATTTAACAATAATATCGAGATAGAGGAGGAGGAGTATAATAAAGAGAAAGATATTATGTTAAACAGAGTAGAGCAAAGCCTTGAGGCAGATTTGCATTGGGTGGAGCGGGCAATGGTTTCTTTGTATTTAGATAAGGGTTCAATGACGAAAATAAGCGAAGATGTCAGGATGCCTTTTAAGCAGGTGCAAAAGATTATGAAAGCAGCACGAACAAAAATCAATGATGCAATTAACGGGAAGATGATAGGCAATTACGTTGTGGCAAGTATGGATATCGTTTTTGATGTATCTGAGTCGGTGAATGCTGAGAACATAAATGACATTCTTGAGGAGGCGTGGGAGTATATCAACTACAGGGTAAACGGAACGAAAGTCCCTTCAAATGCTATTGATACTTACATAAAAGAAATTAAACCAATCAAACTAAAAAAGATAATATGATTTGGATCATACCTGCTACTGCTGCCATGTTTGCTTTTTTCTTTATAGACGTACTTAGAGTACCAGAAAGAATAAAAATATTATATCGTAAACCTTTTAATTGCAATCTTTGTTTATCATTCTGGAGTGCCTTACTTTTGTGGCTGGTTCCTGAATCGATAGTAAATATTTTATTCACAGGCTTTGCTGCTTCAATCCTTGCAATATGGGGAACAAAGAAACAATAATACACGAAACGGCCATCATTTATCCAAACGTAACTATTGAGGATAATGTTTATATCGGACCATACTGCATCATAGGCGCACCACCTGAATTGAAGGGAAGGGAGAAGGATTCGCAAGGTGTTTACATTGCAGAAGGTACGCGGATAACTGGACTTGTCACCATTGATTCAGGAGCTAATGGTGTAACATTTATCGGCCGGGATTGTTACATAATGAAAGGAGCGCACGTAGGTCATGACGCTATCCTTAAAAATGGAGTTACATTGTCATGCGGAGCAAAGGTAGGCGGGCATACGGTAATAAATGAGAATACTAACATCGGCCTTAATGCCACAATCCATCAAAAACTTAATATTCCGTCAGGGTGCATGATCGGGATGGGTGCGGTAGTTACAAAGAAAACAGAATTAAAAGAGAATTGTAAATATGCGGGCGTACCTGCTAAATTCATAGGATATAATGACAGGAATCATTTATCTCAATTATAAGCGCAAAGATTATTCAATAAATACTTTGCATTCTATTAAGCAAATAGGGTGTGAGTATGAATTGATTGAGGTTGAAATGTTTGGTATTGCCTCTGCTATTAATTACGGGATGAAATACTTTTTTGAAGATAAAGGTTTTGATAATGTTGCTATCTGTGCCAATGACATTACAATGCCTGCGGGTTGGCTTGATGCTATGGTTACGGCAGCAAATGCAATACCTGAAACAGGAATGAGTGCTATTTATTGCGTGGAGCATTTAACTGAAATGCAAATAATAAACGGAATAAAAGTGCATCCTTCGTGGGGTGTTTTCGGTTGCTCACTTATTACACGTAAAGCATTTGAAAAGATAGGGTATTTTAATACTGATCAAGATCCTTACGGAATGCAGGATAGTGATTATTCATATAGACTGACAAAAGCCGGGTTTATAAATTACTATATTCACGGATTGAATTCAACCCATGTAGGGGCGGACGTTGGCAATGGATCGGAATACAGGAAAATGAAAGACGAAGGATTAAATAAGGCGGTAGCGATTTACAATAAGTGGTGCAGGATATATGATGACGGAAAATTATTCATGCCTTATGATCAGGAGAATTACATTATCGAAATGAATCAAATGTATGCAAACCAATAAACAATCATTTTTGAAATACGAAAACGAATGGATGACCGTTCGTGTTGGATACCTTCGTGAGATAACAACCGAATGTAAAAATGAGATTGAGCGTATCTATAAAGAGGAGATTGATCCTAATTGGTTACCTAACAAATGGTGTAAAGCGTGTTATTATGATGCCATTCGTAGATTAATTATTAAATTTGGAGTATAATGCCACTACCTAAAAAAGGCGAACGCAAAGACGATTATCTGCAAAGGTGCATGGTTGATCCTGAAATGGATAAATACGATCCGGAACAACGCTATGCCGTTTGTAATTCATATTGGAAAGAAGAAAAGCTGAGAGGGATATTTAGTAAAGAAGCAAAAACTATATTTGATGAAAGACGAACTAAATGAAAAGCAGATGCTTTTCTGCAAATACTATGTAAGTAAAGATTTTTTTGGCAGCGGGGTTGAATCGTATGCAGCCGCTTATAACCTTGATCTTACGATTCAAAAAGAATATAACAGCGCAAAGGTTGGGGCGAGTAAATTGTTAACAAACGCAAACATCCTAACGCGTATCAATGAAGAGCTTGACGCTGCTGGATTAAATGATAACTTTGTAGATAAGCAATTGCTTTTTGCCATTACTCAAAATGCGGATCTTAGCTCAAAGGTGCGTGCGATTCAGGAATACAACAAGTTGAAACAAAGGATTATTGAGAAGCTCGAAACCAAAAACGATAACAAAATAATAGTTGAATATGTCACGCAAAGTCCAACTGCCGAAACTTCACACGAATCAGGAGAAAGTCAGGCGGGAGGCTAACAGGTTCAATGTCTTAGACTGCGGGCGGCGGTGGGGCAAGTCTAAGTTAAGCGTTAATCTTTTGGTGGAGGGCGCATTGGATGGCTATCCTGTTGGGTATTTTGCACCGACTTATAAGTTATTAGAAGGTACATTTAAAGAATGTTTTAATGCCTTAGAACAGGTAATAAAGCGAAAGCATGATCAGCAGTTTATTGAATTGGTTACTGGTGGCATTATTGAGTTTTGGAGCTTAGACAACCCGAACGCGGGTAGGAGCCGGAAATATAAGGTTGCCATAATTGATGAAGCTGCGTTTGTCAAGGATCTTTGGGATGCGTGGACTCAGAGCATTAGACCTACCTTAACGGACATGAAGGGCGGAGCTTGGTTTATGAGTACGCCGAAAGGGAAAAACGATTTTTATAAGCTCTGGATGCGTGGGCAAACGGGTGAAGAGGGATGGGCAAGCTGGCAGATGCCGACATCAACGAACCCTTTTATTGACTTTTCAGAGATCGAGTCAGCGGAAAAGGATTTGCCCGCGTTGGCTTTTAAGCAGGAGTACCTTGCAGAGTTTAATGATAACGTTGCCAACCCCTTTGGCTTCCAGTTCATTAAGCAATGTACGATGCCGCAAAGTATTGAGCAGCCTGTATGTTACGGCGTGGATTTGGCTAAGTCATTTGACTGGACGGTGATTGTGGGATTGGATAGGTTCGGGCAGGTGGCTTACTTTGAGCGGTTCCAAAAAGATTGGAATATAACTAAGCAGATCATTTTGCAGTTACCAAAGGCACCGATCAAAGTGGATAGTACGGGCGTTGGGGATCCGATCGTGGAAGATCTGCAAAGGCAGCGACCGAATGTTTTTGGGTTTAAGTATTCGGCAACCTCGAAGCAGCAACTAATGGAGGGGCTGCAATCTGCGATCCATCAACGCAAGGTAGGATTTCCTGAAGGGGTTATAACAAAGGAATTAGAATCATTCGAGTACGAATACACCAGAACGGGCGTTCGATTTAACGCACCCGCCGGGATGCACGATGATTGTGTAAATGCCTTAGCTTTGGCGTGGGCTCAGTTTCAGGAGCGCAAACATGATGTTAAATACGTTTTTATATGACATGGACTGACTTAACGGTAGGGCAATATCAAAGGATTTACCCTATACTTACTGGCGAATTATCTGATCAGGATAAGGTATACCAACTGATTTTAGAATTAGAGGGTAAGGAATGCAGCGCGGCAGACTTTGAGCGTAAAATATCAGAGTATGCATTTCTTTCAAATATTGATATAAAGCCTAAGCCGATCAAAAGATTCAAAGCCAATGGCAGGTGGTATCGTTTTAATTACGACATAGAGAAAATGCCTGCGGCAAGGTATATAGAGGTTAAAACATTTATGGGCGGTGACTTTGTTAATAATATGCACATGATACTCGCATCTGCTATTGTTCCATTAAAGCGCGGGTTCTTTGGTTTTAAAGATGCTAAATACGAAGCTGAGAACCACGGCTTTTATGCTGAAGACATGAAGGCGGCTAATTTTATGCAGGCTTACGGATCATTGGTTTTTTTTTATCTAAGATTGCCACTTTTGACAAAAGATTCCCATCCTTATACTCCGATAGCCAAAACGATGTGGAAGGCGAAGAGGAAAGCGGCAAAGATTCTTTCACAAAATATTACGGGTGGATATTTGCAACGGAGCGCGTGGCAGAGTTTGAGCGCATCACTTTGGAGCAGGCATACGAGTTAAAGACTTTACAATTTATAAACGATTTAGTTTACATAAATGAAAAGCAAAAGAATGAAAAGAAAATGATGGAAGAGGTAAACGCAAAGTACAAATTAAAATAGGTTGGTTCATAAATGGCAAGCAAGCTATCCCCCCGCTTATTCTTAGGCAGGGGTTTTGTTTTTTAGGTATTTAATACGTATGGCAGATGCTTTAGCAGGATTAGGTACGAGTCGATCTGAGTTTGAAACAATAGACTTTGATTCAGTAGAACAAATACTATTGGATTACGGCAAGGCGTTTCAGAGTATGGCTGCCGGTCAGCTTAGAAGGGCAAACAAGGTAAGCACTGGGGCTTTGTCTGATTCAATTGCATTTACAACGAAAAGGACAAAGAATGGTTATGAGCTTAATATTGAGGTTTTAGATTATTATAAGTTTATAGATCAGGGGGTGAAAGGAACAGAATCCGACAAACGCGCTCCAAGCTCTCCTTACAAGTACCGGGATAAGATGCCTCCGATTAAAGCCATTATGAAATGGTTGAAAACGGAAAGCAGCGTAGCACAAAATGAAGATCAAAAATACAGGTTAAGCAAAAGGCAAAAAAAAGCAAGATCTGTAAAGGCAATGTCCAAAGAGATGAAAAGGCGTACATTGGCTTTCCTTATTGCTCGTAAAATAAAAAGGCGCGGTTTGCCTTACACTGGGTTTTGGGAGCATAGTTTTGAAAAGACATTTCAGGACTTAGATGTGAAGCTGGCAGAGGCAACGGGGTTGAGTATTGTAACTAACTTTGATAATTTAATTAAGGAGATTAAAAGCAAAAAATAATGGCAATCACTATTAAAAGTTTCCCGCAAGCGTCTGGGTATGTATCGGCTCATGAAGATGTATGGCACGTAGCGGATAGCACGAATAAGGCGGTGACAGGGATGAAATACATCTTTGATATTTACAAGGGTGCTGAGTTGTTAACACGCATTGCGAACAGCCCTTATGGTGATGACCAGTATGGAGTGCTTAATGTTGGCAATATTGTTAGGTCGGCATTGCAGACAAGCAACATCGGGGACTTGGATATGACAACGGCATACACGGGGACGTATGGAGTTATCAATGCGGGCACGGATTATTGGTGGGGTGAGTACGATGTAAGGTATGGTGAGATTTGCGGAACGACTACAATAGAAAATAGCGCATCTGGAACTTACCGCGTTTACAATACATACAATCGGCACCCGATGCATAGGGCGGGGGCGGCATTAGGTAGCGGCACCGTGTTTCTAACCAATAGACCTGACGATAGTTATTATTACAGCGGTGAGCCTGTGGTGTTGACGATCAATGGCAAAAGAATATCTGCGGGTGGTAGTTTAGAGATTAAAACAAATGGATCGGTGCGAACGATAACGGCGGCGGATGCTATGCACTATTTCAGCTTGAATGGGCTTACGTCTGACATTCCGGTGTCTATTGAAACAGGCGGAGGGTTGGTGCTTTTGGGTAGGAAATTTTTAAAACAAAAGTGCTCGAAGTATACGCCTTACACTTTGATCTTTTTAAATGCTTACGGGGGATGGGATAGCTTTACCTTTGTCAATGGCAATGTGTTAATAGATAATGAAAAGAAGAAATTTGAGCGTAGCGAATGGGTGCTGAATGGGTTTAATATGGTTGACCGCATCGGCAAGGTAAGATATGAGGGCATGAAAACCTACGGGGTGAAGTTCAAAACAAAGATGAAACTGACAACGGACATTTTAAATACTGAGGAATACAAATGGCTGTTTGAGTTGATAGTATCTCCTTTGGTTTATTTGTGGGATAAGCAGAGCGGCTTGTTTCATCCGGTGCAGATTACTGATACGAACTATGAGATGAAAAACAGCCTGCAGAATAAGACAGAAACATTGGATGTTAATATAGATGTTTACGATCAAAATACACAATACCGATGATCTATGAACTTTTTTTGGAGGGTGAGCTTGCTGATATTCGGCAGGATCTTGGGATGCAGCTTAACTATAATATTGATGATATTAATAAGTACGGCAGCAGGGATACGTCATTCAGCAAAACGATTGTGCTACCGGGTACGGCAAAGAATAACAGGTTGCTTGGCTTTGTTGGGGAGCTTGGGAGTTTTAATACTTATGCGGGCGGGGCGGCTAATATAGGATCCAATTTTAACCCTGCGCAAACCACAAAGGCGGAGTTAAGGGCAAACGGATTATTGTTATTAAAGGGCGTTTTTAGGCTCACAGGGATCGTAAGAGATCGGGACATGATTGAGTATGAGGGTAATTTGTTTGGTGAGCTTGGGGGCTTTATTGCGAACATAGGTAGGGGGAAGTTGGAGGAGTTGGATTTCAATGCGTACAATCACAATTATACTTATGCTAATATTGTGAATAGTTGGAATACAATTAATGGATCGGGATATTACTACCCGCTCATTGATTACGGCACATATAGCAATCAGAAGATAGATTACGATTACCGGACTTTCCGCCCTGCGTTATTCGTAAAAGAATATATTGATAAGATTTTTGAGGGGAGCGGGTATACTTATGAAAGCAACTTTTTCGACTCTGCATTTTTTAAGAAACTGATAATACCTTCGAATACTAAGGAATTAAAAGGTTTATTTAGTGATTTATTGGATGTATCCGCATCAAAAGTAATATGGGAGCAAACATTAGGAACTCAGGAAAAAAGTTATATTATAAATTTTAATTCAGAAAGTTTAAAAAGAAGTTTTACCGGAACAGGCAATCCTGATTATACATATACAGGATCAAATGCAACTTTAAATTTTAAATATAAAATAACAGGTTTCGCAGAGTGGAATACATTTACGATAGGATATATTTACATTCGTCTTATTAAAAATTCAACTGTAATAAAACAATACGCAATTACAAGAGCCAATTTTACATTTGAAGGCTTTATAAATATAGAAGATGAAATTAATGTAGATTTATTAAACAATGATAAAATATATTTTGATGTAGTTTATAATGGTCCAAAAGCATACGAAGGGATAACCTTTAATAGATTGGAAGTTAAATCATTAAACCCAATAGTCACAGATGTTACCGTTAATGAACCTATCCTAATGAAATACGCAATCCCTCGCAATGTATTCCAAAAGGATTTCTTTACGTGGATTGTGCAAATGTTTAATCTTTATGTCACTGAGGATAAGGTAAAAGAAAAGCATTTGATTATTGAGCCTTATGTTGATTATTATGATTTAACGGAATCGGTTGACTGGACTTATAAGGTAGCGCGTGACAAACCTTGGCAGATAAAGCCTATGGGTATGCTTGCGAGTAGGTTTTATGAATACAAATACAAAGACGATACCGATTTTTATAATGAAGGTTATAATAAAAAGTACAATCAACCTTACGGCACAAATTTGCAAGATACTCGTTTCCAGTTTGCGAAAGCAAAACAGACTTTGGAGGTTGGGTTTTCCCCTTCGGTATTGGTTGAGTATTTGAATAGGGATAAAGTTGTAAGTGCACTTTATAAAAAGTCAAAAGGCGGTAGCGTAGATCAGGAGGAGCGTATGGATACTAACATACGCATCATGATGGCAAAAAAGATTACAGGGGTTACAAGTTGGCAGATAGTTAATACAGGCGCAAGTCAGGATTCAACACCTGCATCCATCGGCGCGAGCTTAACAGCTTACGGATATGCCGGGCATTTTGACGATCCTAAGAACCCTACAAAAGATATAAACTTTGGGGCGGCTGATGAGATTTATTGCGATCCAAATGTGTATCCAACTAACAATTTATTTAACGATTATTGGAGCGGGTATATTGGTGAAATAGCGGATAAGGATAGTAAGATACTTACGTGCCACGTTTATTTAACGGATTTGGACATAGCGCAATTAGATTTCAGCAAACCTGTATTTATTGATGGTGTGTTGTGGCGGATTAATAAGATTATGGATTTTGACGCATCGAGCGGTGAATTAACAAAGGTTGAACTTTTAAAAGTAATAAATAATGGCTAAGAAAGAGGTTGGCGTAAAGGTAAAAGTCGATACAGGTGAAGCGCAGGATAGTGTTGGCAAACTTAATGAAGATTTAAAAAAGACCGGACAGGCGGCAGATAAGGCGGGGGACGCTGCTAAGAAAAGCACCGGTATGTTTTCAACACTCGGCAATGCTGTCAAAGCATTGGGGATTGTTACCGTTATTGCTGGGGCGTTTAATTTCTTTAAGGAAGCCTTAAATAAAAATCAAAAGGTTGCAGATACTTTAGCGGCAGTGTTTGGCACTATCGCATCCGTATTAAATCAGATCATTAATGTAGTTATTAATGTAACGAGTCAGGTAAGCAAAAGTACTAACGGCTTTGATGCACTCGGCAAAGTGTTGAGCGGCATATTGACATTGGTATTAACGCCTTTTAAAGCTGCTTTTTTTGCTATTAAACTAACGGTGCAGGAGCTTCAGCTTGCTTGGGAGGACTCGTTCTTAGGTGATAAGGATCAGGTCAAAATAAAGGAACTTACTAAAAGCATAAATGAAACAAAGGAGAGCCTTATTGGTGTCGGCAAAGATGCTGTAAATGCGGGCAAGGATATTGCCACTAATTTCATTGATGCAGCAAAGAGCATAGGTGATGTTGTGTCAGGGACTATTGATGGGGTTAAAAAGATAGATGTCGGTGCAACATTTGAACAACAAAAGGCCATTATAAGATTAAAAAATAGTGCTGAATTGGCAGCAGCTACTTTAGCTGGTTTGGTTGAAAAATATGATAGACAGGCTGAGGCACAAAGGCAAATAAGAGATGATGAAACCAAAAGTATTGACGATAGGATTAAAGCTAATAATAAGCTTGGTAAGATTTTAGAATTACAAAGGAAAGCACAATTAGCACAGGCAGCTCAAATACTCGCAGCGGCTCAAGCTGAAGCGAATGCTGATAAGACAAATATTCAATTGCAAAAGGCTGTTATTGATGCAAAGAATAATGTCGCTGCTGTCGAAGCTCAAATAACAGGTCTGCTATCTGAGCAAAAAGTTAATGCTGTAGGACTTGCTAAAATAAAGATTGAGCTTGCAAAGCAGGAAGCACAGGCATTAAATCAAAGGACATTAAATGAACAAAAGGCGGCGGCAGAGTTAATAAAAAATGAGAACGATAAACTTGCTGAAAAGAAAAGGATTTTTGAGGAGGAAAAGAAATTAGAGATAGCACGTTTGCAGGCTAACGTGGATGCTGTAAATGTAGGAACAGAAGCGCGTACGGCTGCCGAAATAGAATTAGCAAATAAGAAATCAGAATTAGCCATACAGGGTCAGGCGTTAGATCGGCAAATACTTGAGACGGGATTAAATACACAGCTTGAGCAAATCAATAAACAAAAGGAATTTTATCAAAACGATTTTCAGATGCGGGCGGATCTTATAAATCAGGAGGCATTATTACTTGAGGAGCAGTTTCAAAAAAAGCTTATTACTGATCAACAATATTTAGACGCTAAAAGAAATATAACGGCTCAGGAGAATCAGCTTGAAATGGATAAGTTGAACGCTAAGAAACAAGCCACGGACGCAATCATAGGTTTATTTGGTGCTGAGACAGAAGTAGGCAGAGCCGCAACGGTTATAAAACAAGTTTTAGCAGCACAGGAAATGATAATGGAAGCAAAGAAAACTATCTTCTTTGGAAAAACTGCATTGGCTAAGGGGGCTGTTGCAATTGCTGAGGGATCTGCGCAAACTGCTAAAATAGGATTTCCGCAAAACATCCCTATGCTTATTGGGTACGCTGTACAAGCCGCTGGTATTATAATGGCTATCAGGCAAGCGGTAAGGGGCGTTAGCGGTGCAACAGGTGGAATGGGTGGATCAGCAGGCGGAGGCAGCATATCTACAACTGCCCCTGTTTCTCCAGCACCTTCTCCACAGGTTGAAGCAACGCAAGTAAACACCGCAGCGGTCAATCAAATGGGCAACAGAGCCGCGCGGGCGTATGTATTGAATAGCGACATTCAGAATGAACAACAAAGAAATGCGTATATAGATAGGAACGCATCAATAGGAAACCCTTAAATTTGATATTATGGACAAAGGATTACCGGTTTATAAATTAACGATTAACGAAGATATTGAGAGTCAGGTGGAAGTGGATGCGGTGGCACTCGTTGACGTGCCTGCCATAGGTGAGGGGTTTTTTGCGTTTAGCGAGCAGGAGTTTCAATCTTATGACGATTACCCGAAAGCGGCAAGCGAAAACGCTAAAGCTGCTTTGAGATGGGCAGATGAAAATGGATGGGGGTCGTGTGGAACTCCTGTGGGCAAAAAACGCGCGAACGATCTCGCAGATGGTCGTGCCATTTCAAGGGATACTATCGCTCGCATGGCTGCATTTGAAAGGCATAGGCAAAACAGCGATAAACCTTTGGGGGATGGGTGCGGGCGTTTGATGTGGTTAGCGTGGGGCGGTGATGAAGGTATTGAATGGGCGCAAAGAAAACTGGAGCAAATAGATCGTGAAAAGAAATTCCAATTCGCGGTGGTTAATGAAGAGGAGCGGGTTGTCGTAGGGCCGGCCATGATCCCGGACAAGCCGATATATCGTATCGATCCGGACGGCAAAGAATATTACGTTTATTTCCCGAAAGAGTCTATCAAGACGATTGCCGAAAAGTTTTATCGCAAGGGCTTCCAAAACAATGGCAACGAGATGCATGATGGGGCAAAGCCTGTAGACATGGTGTTTTATATGTCATGGATCGCGGACGATAGCAAAGGCATTCCTAAGATGAAGCAGTTTGAAAACCTACCTGACGGCACATGGTTTTTAGGGGCTAAGATTATGAGTGAAGATGCGTGGGCAAAAGTTAAAGACGGCACATTCAGAGGTTTTAGCGTGGAGGGTGAGTTCAATATGTCACCTATCAAAATGAGATCAAAGGAAGAGTCTATTATTGATGAACTTAAAGAATTATTAAGAGATGCCATCTAACGCGCAACCAATTCCGCAGGGTGCTATCGCAATGCAGCCGATAGAAGATTTCGTTGTATCTCTGACAGCACCAATAAAGCCGGGGACATCTACCTACACAAATACTGCTTTTATCTTTGCACCTTCGGTATTTATTGACGGGCTTTTATTAACTTACGAAGTGAGAGCCGATCGGAGGTATGTAAGTTTTGACGCAAGCACACAAACGATAACGATAAACAATGGATCCCTTAATGAAGGGGAAAGCGTACAAATATTTTATTAACAATTCAAACCAAACAAATGAAAATCTTAGTATTAACGCAATCATTCAGCGGGTGCGGGTATCATAGAATGATGTTACCGGTATCCTTAATGCAAAAAGAGAAAGCCCGCATCACAGATGTTTTTCCTGAAGAGTTCGATTACGATATTGTAAATATCAATAGGCTATGGCCGAAAGATGATATTTTTGAACTCCGCAAAAAGCATGGGTTCAAATTGGTAGTTGACGTAGATGACTTTTGGATCTTAGACAATCACCATTTAGATTTTGATACTTACAATGAGCATTTGATTGACATAAAAATTATCAAGCATTTAAAGGAGGCGGATCTGGTTACCTGCACACATGAGCGGTTAGCGGAAAGGGTTTATTACCATAATAAAAATGTGGAGATCCTACCGAACGCAATCCCTTATGGACAAAACCAATTTACAAGCGAGCGTAATGAATCTGATTTAGTTAGGTTATTTTGGGCGGGCGGAATATCGCATGAGGAAGATTTGAAGATATTAAGACCTGTGATGAAGCGGGTATTTAATAGTGATTTAAAGGATAAAGTAAAGGCAGTGCTTGGCGGGTATTCAGATAGCAATCAAACGGAGCAATATTATTGGAAGAGAATGGCTGCTTACTTTACGGCAGATGCTATGCTTAACAATATGGCATATAGAGGTTTGCCGGTATTCGAGTATTATCAAATGTACATGGAATCAGATATAAAACTGATCCCTTTGCGCAAAACTACCTTCAACGGGTATAAAAGTAATCTGAAGATACTTGAGGCGGCTGGCAAAGGTATCCCTGTGATCGTATCGAAAACTGATCCATATTTAGGCTTCCCCGGTGATGTGGTTTATTATGAGAATTGGGATAAGAACATCCGTGCGCTTGTTGAAGATGCAGATCTAAGGAAAGAAAGAGGTCGTTCGCTGTTCGAATATTGCGAAAAAAATTATAACTTTGAAGAGATTAATAATAAACGTAGAGAATTATTTTTGGGTTTGTTGTAATAGTTTCAAGTTTGAAGTTTAGTGTAATTCCCCCTGTATTTTGATACGGGGGTTTTTTATTTAAGTGCTTTATTTTCAGCTATTTACATTGACAAAATATCCATAATTTGATGTTTAGGTATATACTTACATGAATCCCGTAGAATTATTACAAAAAGTTAAGGCGTTGGTGTTTGAAGGTCAAATGCCCGCCGAAAAGCCAATGGGTGATATGCCTAAGGTTGAAGACAAAAAGAAAGAATTTGGCGGTTACACTCTCAAAGACGGCACTGAGGTTTACATTGACAAGCTCGAAGTAGGTGGTGTAGTTACCATTGAGCAAGAGACAATGTCACCCGCTCCTGCAGGTGAGCATGAGCTTGCTGATGGCACTATTATCGTTCTTGGCGAGGGTGGTGTGATCTCTGAGATCAAACCCGCGCCTGCTCCTGAGATTGCTCCTGAAGCCGCTCCTGTTGAGGCAGCAGTTTTACCCGCTCAAAACTTTGATGAAAAGTTCGCAGCTTACGATGCTAAATTCTCAGCTCTTGAGGAAGAGAACACAAACCTGAAAGCAGCATTTGCAAAAGCAGATGAAGCTATCAAAGGTCTGTTTGAATTGGTTGAAAAGCTCGTAAAAGAGCCAACAACAGAGCCGAGCGAACCTGTAAAGAATGGCTTCAAATTCGGAAAGCAAATCGATAATAAAGAAGAAAAATTACAATCACTTATTAACCTTTTTAAATAGTAAACAAAAATGGCATACAATGTAACGGGCTTAGCCGCATATACTAAGCAAAACGTAGATCTGCTGGTTAAGAACTCAGTTTTCGAAGCCAGAACACAAAAGGAAATCCTTGCATTAGGTAACGTTCGCGTAGGTGTTAAATCAAGCGAAGCAATTGGAAGAATGGATACTGATGTATTCTTTCAAGACGATTCTTCTTGCGGTTTCAACGCCAGCGGCACGACTACCTTCACGCAGCGTACACTTACCGTTGGCAAAGTGAAGGTAAATGAAATCCTTTGCGATAAAGACCTCGAGCCTTATTACACCCAGCAGGCTTTGAAAGCCGGAGGCGAATACAACTCATTAACATTCGCTGCTGACTACTCTGATCAAAAAGCTAAGAAAATAGCTGAAGCTCTTGAAGTAGCTTTGTGGACTGCTAACGCAACAGGTTCTGCTGGTACAAACGGCTTAGGTAATAAGTTCGATGGTATCAAAACTTTGATCACTGCTGGCGGTGGATCAGTTGCAAATGCAAACACTACCGGATTCTACGGTACACCTGCAACAACTATCAACACTCCGACAATTGCTAAGAATGCAGTTCTTGCAGTTATCAAAGCGTTACCTGCAAAAATCCAAGGTAAATCAGATGTTCGCATTTTCTGCGGATGGGGAACTTTCTCTTATTTGATACAAGCGTATGTAGATCAAAATCTGTTCCACTACCAACCTGATGCAAAATGGGATGATGATGCTGCAGTTTTCACAATCCCCGGCACTAACTACAAAGTAATCCCTGTACACGGTTTAGATGCTGCTGATGCTGATGCTTGCATCTACGCTTTCAGAATGAGCAATATCTTCTTAGGAACTGATCTTCTTGATGAAGAAAACAAATTCTGGATCCGTTGGTCTGAAGATGATGAAAACATCAAATTCACTGCCCGCATGAAAGTCGGTGTCCAGTTCGCCTTCATTGATGAAGTGGTGAAGTTCGAAGCGTAATCATAAATCATAGGGAGGTGTAAAAGCCTCCCTTAACTTATAAAAATTTTAAATTAATAACCATGCCGTGTGCATTAACATCCGGATATACATTAGATTGTAAAGACAATAGCGGCGGTATATTGGAAGTTTACTTCATCGAAAGAGGTGCAGTAACTTCAATATCTGAAGCCAGTGGAGTCGTTACAGGTCTGACAAAAGCATCCGGTAAAAGATTTTGGAAGTACGAACTTCCCAAAGAAACAGGATCATTGACAGAGAATATGACAGGTAACATTCAAAATGGTACCGTGTTTTATGCTTCTGAGCTTAAGATCGTTGTAAATAAATTGAACGTTACAATAAGAAATGAAATCAAACTTTTGGCGCAAGCTACAATGATAGCAGTGGCAAAAGATAACAACGGAAAGTATTGGCTGATAGGAAGAACAAGCGGGATCGATCTTACAACCGGCACACTCGGAACGGGTACTGCTTTCGGAGATCGTAGCGGGTTTGACATGACATTCTCAGGTAGTGAGCCTGAGCCGATGCTCGAAGTAAACAGCACGGTTGCAAGTGCTCTTGAAACTCCGGGATCATAAGTTTTGTTTGTTTGGTTTTGAATTGTTAGCCCTTGCCCTTTTGGGCGAGGGTTTTTGTTTATGGTATTTATATTTGTATGCTTAAATTTGTAAAGGGAACTACGTCAACATTGATTTGCACCTTAACGGAAAAACAAACCATTACGGATGCTAATTATTTGTTTGTATTTACAAGCAGGGCTACGAATGATCAGGTAAAGTTCGTAAAGGTTAATGCCTTTGACGTATCGACAAATAAGGAGCGGTGGAATGAGTTTGCTATTGTGGTGAATGATTACTTTGCCGATTATCATGAAAGTTGGTGGAAGTACGAGATATATGAGCAAACGAGCACTACGAATTTAAACCCATCCGGATTAGGATTACTCGAAACGGGGTTAATGTTTTTAGACGATAATACAAATATGAGTTTCACTCAATATTCACAGGACGTAAAATTTACAATGTACGATGCATCCTAATATAAGTTTTATAAAATTTGCAGATGTTAAGCTGCCTGCAATGGTTGAGCTGCCCGGCAAAGGGTACGTTCAATTCGGTGAAGATAATCTTTACCCTAACTTTTTGTTGGAGAAAATCAACAAAAGCAGCAAACATAATGGCATTGTGCTCGGGAAGGTGAATTACATTATCGGAAATGGCATATCCTATAAAAGCGGGCGTGAGAATATTACACCTAATAAGAACGAAACATTAAATGATTTTCTCAAAAAAGTATCGACAGACATTGAGATTTTTGGTGGTGTATATATTGAGCTTCATTATAACGCACTTGGTCAGGTCGGGGCAATGTATCACGTGCCTTATCAAAAGGTAAGAGCAAATAAAGACCAGACGCAATACTATGTAAAGGATTGGACGCAATCGGTGAGGGTGCAGCCTGAAATCGTAGCGGCGTATAATCCTGCGGTTAAGCAGGGCAAGCAGATACTTTGCTATAAGGAATACAGACCGGGATTGGATATTTACTCTTATCCTAATTACATCGGGGCTTTGAACTGGATCGAGATTGATATTGAGTTAAGCAAATACCATCTGAGCACTATTAAGAATGGTATGTTTAGCAGCAAGTTGATCAACTTCAATGAAGGTAAACCTTCACCGGAGGAACAGCAGGTTGTAGAAACTAAATTCAAAAAGAAATTTACGGGTAGCGAAAACGCTGGCGGCATTGTTTTGTCATTCAGTGACGACCCTGCAAAGGCTCCCACCGTTCTGGACTTATCTAATACGGATTTGGATAAGCACTTTGATATATTGAATAAGACCGTAGAGCAGCAGATATTTTGCGGACATCAGGTAGTATCGCCAGTTTTATTTGGAATAAAAACGGAGGGACAACTTGGGGCGCGTACTGAAATGCGTGATGCTTTTGAGATCTTCAAGACCACATATGTCAATGACAAGCAACGCGCACTCGAAACATTATTTACTGAGATCAGCAAATTATGGGGCATTGAAGATGAAATGGTGATCGCTCCGATTGAGCCGATAGGGTTTGAGTTTAGTGAGGCAACGATTAAGGAGTTTGCACCTAAAGCGTGGATACTTGAGAAGATAGGTATTGATTTAACGAAATATCCGGAAGCACAGGCCGCTGTGCAACCCGCATCCGCTCCTGCACAATCTGAAATGCAGGTCAATGAAAATCTGAAAAACCTAACAGGACGGCAATGGCAGGGGGTTAATCGTATCATTCGCAATTTTGAGAAAGGGAAAATAAATAAGGAGCAGGCTAAGTTATTGCTCAAATCTTCACTTGGTTTATCGGATGATGAAATTAGCATAATGCTTTCTTTGGATAACGAAATGGAATTTTCCGCACAAGATCATGATGAACTTTTGTTAGCTGAATTTTCCGCGCATGGTGAAAGCAAAGATCAGTTTAATGTGATCGCATCCCGCGCGCGGTTTAATTTTCAAGAGGAGCTTACGCAGCCTGAAGTAAATGTTTTGGATCTGATCAAAAAGGATAAAAGAATAACGCCTCAAGTGATTGGAAAGGCTTTAAAAATGCCTGTTGATGAGGTGGTGAGCATTATTGAGGGACTTACGGAAAGCGGCATAATACTGGCTACAATTAGCAAGGTAGGGGTTGACGAAATCATTGAGCGTACCCTGCCAAATCCATTGAGCGAAATTACAGACAGAACGCCTCGTACTTTGGAGCAAAAGATAATGTATAGCTATGAGGTCGAACCTCGGTACGGGCCAGAACCAATTATACCAACAACAAGAGATTTTTGCAGAAGATTGATAAAAATGGATAAATTTTATTCACGATCTGACATTGAAACAATTAGTCAGCGTTTGGGGTATAGTGTATGGGATCGTAGGGGCGGATGGTATGGGAATAAGCCTTCATGCCGCCACCGCTGGGTACAAAATTTCGTAGTTCGTAAAAAGTAAAGAATGAAAGATATTTTATTTATAAGCCCTGAGAATATTTATGAGCGGACGCAAATCCACTCAAATATAGATAGCAAAATGATCGTTCCTGAAATAAAGGTATGTCAGGATATGTATATACTGCCTTTGTTAGGGTCGGGACTTTATGAGCGGTTACAGGATGGGATTGATAACAATGATTTGACAGCAGACGAAGTTACACTGCTAAAAAGCTATGTTAGGGACTGCCTTATCTATTATGTTGTGGCGGAATTGACAGATACTTTGACGCATCAGTATTGGAATAAGGGTGTGCTAAAAAAGACGAATGAAGGGAGCGAAAACGTATCAATGAGCGAGCTTATTGATCTGAAAAACAAATTTAAAAGCCGCGCCGAATTTTACGGGCAAAGATTAGTAAAGTATTTAGTTGAAGAAAGCAATAACGCTAAGTTCCCTTTGTATATTAATCCCGGCGATCGTGCGGATACAATCGTACCAAAAAGGGATGCTTACTTTCCGGGCGTTTATTTAGGGATGCCTTATGATGAATTTAAGAACTGCGAAGATTGTCAAAAACCATTCAAAAATGTATAGTAAGAAAACGATCAAAAAGTTAAAAGATTATTTTGCAAAGCATGACAAGAAACCAAATATCGACAAAGCTCAAAAACATAGCGGCAGCGCATCGTCAGGTAAGGACGGCAAAGGTCGTAAACCCTGACTATTTTCTACATAACGAGGTGAAGGATGTTACCTATCCTGCCGTCTTTATGACAATGGGCAACAGCTCAACGGAGGGCAAAATAAAGACGCACACGGTGCAGGTTACGGTGGCGGATGTGGTGTTGCATACTACGGAGATGGAAGTGCAAAGCGACATGGAGCAGGTGGCGAATGATTTGGTAGGTCAGATAGGATGGGAGAAACAGCCTTGGAGGTTTACGCGCAGCACTACGTTCGAGTTCTTCGAAGACAGGTTTGAAGATATTGTGGCGGGGGTTACTTTTAGCATCGATCTCGAAGTTCCTTTTCTTTATGATGTGTGCGATCTGCCAAGTAACTATGAGCTGCCAGATCATGAAATAACAATAATAGAAAGTAGAATGACTAAAGTAATAGATTTTATTGTCGGCTCCGGGCAGCCTATGGAGCAAGACGATACGACATACCAAAATAATATCCTAACGGTGCCGCCTTTGGTATTTATAGATGGGTTAATTTTGACATATCAAGTGCGATCAGATAGGCGTTATATTTCACATAATGTATCAACAAAAACAATCACAATTAATAACGGAGGAGTTAATGATGGCGAAAACGTACAGATTTATATTTAGTATTTTATTGGTATGCTTTGCCGCTATTGGTAAGGCACAAACTATTGATGGGAAACTTTATACACCTTTCAATAACTACTATCAATGGATCGGGGGCAAATTCAATAGCAATTTAAACATCCCGAAAGTTACAGCAACTACAGGGCGCGACACAGGAGGCATACGTTATAGCCTTGCAGATAGCTCGATGTATGTTTGGACTGGCAGCCAATGGAGGCAGGTTGGCGGCGGCGGTGTTGCTTATGTTGATAGCATTTACCTTTTTAATGATACTTTAAGATACAGAAAAAACAATGTTATTTTTAATGGTGGTGTAATGGATACCGCGGCGGTGGTAAAAGCATACGTAACCAATGCCGAAGCGATTACAATTACAAAGGGTCAGGTCGTTTATATTTTTGGCGCATCTGGTGACAGAGCATCCGTAAAACTTGCAAAGAACACAAGCGACACATTTAGCTCAAAGACTTTGGGGATTGTTAGGGCGGACATTGCGGCAGGTCAGGCGGGATGGATTACAACGCAAGGTCAGGTGAGCGGAATAAATTTAGGTGCGTATAGTCCGGGTGATATTCTTTGGCTGGATAGCATACCGGGTGGGTTTACAAAGGTTAAGCCTGTTGCACCTTACCATTCAGTTTTTGTGGGTGTAGTAGAGCGAGCGAATGTAGGAAACGGGCTGATATATGTTAAGCCCCAAAACGGACAGGAATTAGGGGAGCTTCACGACACAAAAATAACTTCACCTACAAATAATCAAGTATTGGCATATACAGCATCTACTGATATTTGGGAGAATAAAAGCGTTGCAACAGCTTTGGGATATACCCCTTTGAATGTAACCGATACGGCTGCGATGCTTTCACCTTACTTAAGGTCAAACGTTGCCGCTGCTACTTATCAACTTATTTTAGATACTATCCCTTTGGCTGCTTTCGGTGCAGGTAGCGGTGCGGCTGGAGATACTTTGGCATTTAGCACATCGGCGGTTTATGGTAGTTTTTATAATGCAGGGAGCGATACTTTGATAATAACGCAAATGAGGGCAGGGGTGTTAGGTACATCTCCAAGCATTACAACTGAGGTTTATTGGAATGATAGTTTAAATGTAACTGCAGGTGCAACGATACTGGTTACAGGCGGCACATCGGTTACAGGTACAATCGGTGCGACTAATGTAACATCGTTCACAAATAATAAGATACCGCCAAACAACTGGGTATTTGTTAGAACGAGTGCCGTAGCAACAAAGCCGACTTATTTTAGTTTGACATTATTAGGATATCGTAAAAGACAATGAGATTAATTTTATTTATATTAGTTTTTCTTTCGGTAGGTGCTAATGCACAAATGGTTATTAAGGCGCATCCTAATTATGTACCTTTAGGCATAACGCCTATATTAGATATTTATACTAATGCTGCCGGTGCGTATTCTTTGCGTAAATTAAGATCAGGATACACAGGCGCGGCGATAAGAATAAGAAAGGACACAACAGGGCAGCCGGAGCAGGATATAAATTTTGTAGGCAATGATTTAGATACCAATTCTATTAAAAGTTTTTTAAATGCTCGTAATGGTTTTGTAGTTACGTGGTATGATCAATCTGGTAATGGATTAAATGTAACGCAAGCTACCCAAGCATCACAGCCGCAAATAGCAGCTTTAGGATCTATTTATTATGAAAATAATAGACCTACAATATTATTTGATGGATCAAATGATATTTTAGAAAGATTAAATGTTGATCTATTTAGAAATCAGGATTCAGCTGCTTGTTATGCAGTTACAAGATGGATATCAAGCCCTGCGGTATTAAGACTTTTGTTTTTTTGTTCGAATAATTTAAGTTTCACACAAACAAGATATCTTTTAGGTGGTGGAAATACTGCTAATAAATACTCGATAGGATCTCGAAGATTAGATGCAGGTGTGACGTTCGTAGACAACACAACTGATAATATAAATACATCTAATCTTGTACTACAAACCGGATTAGTAAACTATGCCACGCCTCGGCATTTATTATATATAAATAATATTGAAAAACTTACGGCAATTCCCGGTTATGTTGGTGGCAATACATCAAACACAACTGCTTTAAAAATATCTATTGGGGGGCAAACGACAGCTGCGGCTAATGCTAATGCAAGAATATCTGAGGTTATTATTTATGAAAATCTAAATAATAGATCTTTAATAGAAACAAACATAAATAATTATTATGGAATCTATTAAATACATATTCATTTTATTACTTATATTTTGCTCATTCACAATGAACGCACAATACATTAAGGTTTTACCACAGGCAGGATTAACAAGCGAGCAAAGGGCAATCGCAATAAGCCGTGAGCTGTTCCGCATTCAGCGACCGATTAACCAACAAAATGATGCTACTTTGTATCTGTTCGGATGGATTAATCACCCAACAAAAGATCCTAATTATATCGATACCGTAAACGCAGCTTTGCAGATAGATACCAATCAGGTTATTTATGTGCATCCGGACAATGATTTGACTAACCTTATTGCTTTGTTTCCTGAATTAAGCCAAGCAGAAAAAGATGGGTTAGCGGCGTTTATTGAAAGTCAGCAAATGTTTTTATTTAAGTATATCATTCCGAGTGATGTGACGGTGTTTACAGAGGCAGAAATGAAAGCGGCGGGGTGGTTACCTGAAGCTGAAGAACTATGAGAGGGTTGATTTTATTAATAGTGGCTTTGATCTTATCGGTAGTCCTTATGCCGATTGGTTTTGTGTTTCAGATAGTGGTTACTTTATTCAGGGCGGTTGATACCTATCTGTTTCACATAGCAAAGTCAATCGACCAACACGGGAACGTGGTTTGTGCGGAGTTGTTTAACCTGACATTAATAAAGCGGAAAGATTACAAATTCGGGGATATGGACAAAACAATTAGTTACGTTTTGGGCGTAAATGCTGAAAAGAAGAGTTTGACGTATTTAGGTAGGAAGGTTGGTAATTTATTAAATACTATTGAAAAAGATCATCTTATTAAAGCGGTGAATTATGAGCGCAAAGATTGAATTTATTGGGGCATGGTTTTTCGGGTTGATAGCTTTTATTACAAAGCATGATTTGTTGATTTATGCCGCTATAGGATATAACCTGCTTGCGGGTATTAAAAGCATACCGGGCGCGTGCAAAACTATTAAGCAATTAAAAAATGACATCTATGCCAGAATGGTTAAAAAGACTAACGAAAACTGATATTCGTAACAGCCTTGCGATTATCATTGTTTTGGGATGCTTTACACTTATGTATCTGCTTCAGGTTAAGCCTATACCTGCTGAGAATCACGACATCGTTAATATCGTTGCGGGGTTCATCTTCGGAGGTGCGTTGGCAGGTGTTGTAGGGTTTTATTTTGGTGCAACTAAAACTGATAAGAAACATGAAAGTGAATGATAAAGAGATGCACTTTTGGGCGGGCGTATTTGTTAGCATTGCCGCACTTATTTTTTTTAAAGCTATCGAGATTAAGTATTGCTGGCTGTGGGTGCTTACGTCTATCGTGACTGCGGCTGTAGGTAAAGAGCTTAAGGATTTAATGGATTACGGCAAATTTGATTACAGGGATGCGGTTTATACTATCGCGGGCGGAATGGTCGGTTTTGTACTCTCATTCTTTTAATATGGGCAAATATTTGGTTTTTTTACTCTTGTTGACATCGTGCGCCAATCCTAAGAAGCTGCACAAAATGATGGATAAATTACCTTTCTATGCGGCTGATGAATGCGCTCAAAGGTTTCCCATTAAGGAAAGGATTGACACATTAATGGTAGAGGACACCGCACTTATTAACGCATATCTTAATGAGTATCACTATATGTCGCAAATGATAGATAGCTTACTTGATGCAAAATGCGATACTTTATATGTCGATAAGATAAGAGAAAAGATAAAGCAGATTCCATGCAAACCTGAGGTTAAATATATTATTAAGACGCAGGAGAGCACGGCAAAGCTTAAGGTGTTGCAAATGGAATGCGATAAAAAGCAAGCTGAATTAATCGCAACTAATAACAAAATAGTGGCTGATTGCAATGCTTTAAAAGACAGGAATGTAAAGCTGAAGCATAGGATAAATTTGCTTCTTTTAATCATTGTATTTTTAGCGGGATGGGTGCTTAGAAAACCAATTTTAAAAATAATAAAATGATAAACCAAAACAACTACGATATGTGGATCGCGCTTGCGTTCTGCTATCTGCCAATCATTGCGCTTCTGATAATGGCCTACAAAGCATCTAAGTCTGGAAGCCTCGTTAAAGAGCCTATCAATTCACGCGGCGGTTATAAGTGGGTGAAGTCAGACGTTAATGTGCCGTTTGTTAAAACAGGATGGTTTCAGTTAGCTATCGTTTGGTTTGTGCTGGGTAGCGTTTTCTTTTGGCTTATCCTATGGCCTGACCATCATGACATTTGGCTTTCAAAATGATATTTGTCTATCCTATATCTGCCGCTATTGTTTGCGCCGTAATTGAATGGATACGCATAAGCATAGCGCATGGGCAAAAGGCGAATGTCAACAAGGTGTGGACATATACGATAGGAGCTTTATTTTTCGGCATATCGCTTTCGTTTAGTTTGGATTATTACGATAATTCTGAGTTCTTTAAAATAGTCAGTTATGGTATCTATTATGCAGCCTGTAGAGGTGTGGTGTACGATCCGCTGCTGAACGTGTTACGAGACCTTGCTGTTGACTACAAATCGAAGTCGACAAATAGTATAATAGATAGATATTTGAATATTAACTTTTATTTGCTTAGATTTATTTATTTATTTATAGCTGTAGGATCAGCATATATTTATTCGCGTTATGAATAGAGGTATTGCGATAATAAGAAAATATGAGGGTTTAAGACTTCGCGCCTATGTTTGCCCTGCCGGTTTGAACACGATAGGCTATGGTGCAACCTTTTATGAGAATGGTACGAAGGTGCAGCCTAAAGATGTTATCACAATTGATCGTGCAGACAAGCTGCTTCACTTTCAAGTAAAGTTATTCGCTGACGAAGTGAAGCGCGTTGTAAAGTCAAACATTAACGAGAATATGCTCGGAGCCTTAGTTAGCTTTTGTTTTAATGTGGGTGGTGCTGCTTTTGGCAAATCAACATTATGCAAAAAAGTAAATGCCAACCCGAACGATCCTACCATTCGCGCTGAGTTTATGAGATGGACACGTGGCGGCGGTAAAGTACTCCCCGGACTTGTTAAGCGTAGGGAAGAAGAAGCAAATTTATATTATGCCTCGATTCAATAAATCAGATATATCAAGAGAATACAGAAAAAAATACGGGATGCAAATGCCTACCTTAGCACTTGCGCGTATAATGTATAATGATAATAAGGAATTATTTAAAGACATTGATGCTGCCAGAAGAGCATTAAGATATATTGAGGGAAAGACAGGAGCACCAAACAAAAAATTTATACCTGAAACTTCTGAATTTTTTATGAGTGAACACCGCCCGCGCAATCCGTATAAGCTCCCTGAATCAGATGAAACGAAATACGAACCCTATTTTATTAAAGCAAAAAAGTTAGCAGTTTTATCCGATGTGCACATACCTTACCATAGTCTTGATGCTTGTAGCTGCGCCCTTGATAAAATCTCTGATGAGAAGCCGGACGCGATCTTATTAAATGGAGATTTCATTGACTTCTACGGATTAAGCCGTTTTATGAAAGATCCGCGTAAAAGATCAGTGGCTCACGAATTGGAGGCGGCGAGGCAATTCTTAGATGTACTTGCGACCTTCGGGGCAAAGATTTATTTTAAGTTAGGCAACCATGAGGAGAGATACGAACATTTCCTTATGCAGAAAGCCCCCGAGCTTTT
>Ga0315901_10001582_pt1 | contig 32803 bp, 54 predicted proteins | sample LakEriMetagenome_10_FD_203761 | JGI IMG/M metagenome (GOLD analysis project Ga0315901, IMG submission 203761) | Freshwater fungal communities from buoy surface, Lake Erie, Ohio, United States - Buoy 2 MA116 | ecosystem: Environmental > Aquatic > Freshwater > Lake | place: USA: Lake Erie, Ohio...
TGCTGAGGGAATAATCAATAGCACACCAACACTAGAGAAATATGTTAACGAAACATTTGACTTATTGCTAGAGGCGTTGAACCTTGTGGATTCTGGGTTTGACGATTTGCAAGACCTTTGGGATTGTATAGAAGCATTAGACCAACACAATAATCCCAACCCCTGAAAAGGGCCGGGACTTCTTATTAACAAACCACAAACCTCTAAACCTTATTACGAAAAGACATTACGAACCCCTAAAACTTTCCCCCTGCTGAACATTACGATCCAAACCTTTATATCCCCAAACCTTATACCACGCAAACCTTGGTTTGTCAAACTAGGTGTATAATTTATATATGAGTCCAAGACACTTTGCAAACCTTTATAGCGAAAGATCTCATCGCCATGACTCTAAAAGAGATATCGAAATATTTCATGATGACATTCAAACCATAACAGGTATGTTGTATTCTATTGTTACTCTTAGGGCTTTCTTTCCTTTCTTTAAGTCCCCCGCCGAAATCATTGACAGTACTATTACGAATGCGCCTTATCCAATGCCGCAAATTGCGGGGGATAAAGAAGAACAAAACAACCCCCTATAGAATAACAAACCTTTTATCCTGGTTTTCTACAAATTTCATATTGGTTTTATAAAATAACATTACGATTATCGACAATTTCTCCCTGGTTTTGGGAGATTTTTTATGGGCAAAATCATGCATACAAGGACTTGACAAACCAAGGTTTTGCATGTATAATGCCCAAACCTTACAATGGGGATATGAGGTTTGACAATATGGCGCATATGTGGTATGAGGTTTGGAGGTTTGGGATAGGAAGGTTTTTCGATTTGACATTACGAACAATCTATGAAAGTGCGCCATTCTCCACTATCCTCCACTTCACTCCACTTCTAGACTGTTTAATAATATAATCAGTAACATTTATCTGTGGATAAACCTGTGGATAACTTCTATATCCAAACCAATATAGATGTGTCAACCCTGTGGATAACTATGATGCTATAATTGATAAGTATGAACCTACATGAGATTATCGCAGATATTATCTATGATCATTTGAAGGGTAAGCATAAAGATGCCCTATCTATCAAACTAGCAAACCAGATAATTGAAGCAACTGCAGAGTATTACGAAGGCTTATCAGAACCCTCTTAGACTATCTCTAAACTCTCTTACTTCTTTAAACATTTCATTATCTGGATGGTCTGGAAGATAAGAATAGTCTGATGGTTTCTCTTGATTGCCAAACCTTACAAAGAGCATTCTCACATATTCTCCATCCTTAAACTCCTTATGGACTCTCCAATGGATCTCTTTGTTGGGATTAAAAACCAGGGCAGAGTTGTCTACTAGGCTATATGTCTCAAAGTTTAAGCCTAAAGCCCAATCTGTATTAGACTCTAACTGGATATTTAGAATCAACTCAGTTGAATCTCTATCGACATGTGCTGGTAGGTTGGGTTTGCCATACAACAAGTTATATTCTACATAGGTAACATTGCTTATCTGCAACGGTAGATCAGTAACTTTCTTTATAACATTATGTAACTTATCAAAAATCTTTTGGCTTACGCTATTTGACATAAGGGCATACCTAATCCTGCCATACTCGTCAGTTGACTCTGACTTATTGGCCTTTATGTTCTCATACAAAATCTCTATCTCTTCTTTTGAGAATATATCAGTGACTATGCTTATGTCCTTTGAGGATATTTTGGCGGTACATGAATCAAAAACACTATGTGACAAAAACTCCCCACATGGGCAATTTGACTCATTACACTGACAATCATCTGGTATTGGTAGATAATCCTTCTCATTGGCTGTATCTAAAACCTTACATGGGCTATCTGCCTCATGGGAGACAAATCTGCCACATCTGCAAAAGCCTATCTTGCCATATTCACCGCTATGACCTATTCCTTGAGGGCTTGCATTACATAGGTTTGGTTTCATATATGTATTCTATCATGGTATTGGGGATTATGATGATATCTTTTTCTTCCCCGCATTTTTAGGATACTAACCGCTATTGCCCTCTTAGGGCATAGGAAGGTTTGTTAACTCTATTTTGCGCCGAACTCTAAAGACTTGCTAATAGCATTATTGACCATGCGGACCAAACCTCGTCTCGTAATTTTTGACGCATCAAACGTCTCCGTATACCCACCTTGAGGCATATCTGCCTTGCTTAGGAAGTGTCCGTACTTAGTCCTTAGTGTGTCTAATACTAGGGATTCTACTGCTCTTGCTTGATCCCGTTCGGAAAACCACCAATACTTGATTAGAACCCAGCCCTTCTGCCTGTGGCTTGCAAACCTTCTACCAGACACATCTGATATACCTATCTTGATAGCCTTGTATATAGGGCTGTAGAGTATGTATAATAGGGTCATAAGTCTATTATACTTGACATCCCCCGCCAAAATCGATATACTTAGGATATGATCAATATGGAAATACCAGATCCATTTCAAACCTTTGTAGCCAACAAGTATGCCAACGCTAAAGGTGCTGTGTATGACTTCTTTGCTAGAGAATGGCATATGAAGTGTGGATGCTGTAGCGAAGATCTTTTTGCACCTACCCGCAAAATTTTAACAAAAGTTAGACTATACCATACAAGAAATGAGTGCTGTGGTGGATACTGAACAAACCTTTGACCAAGAGTTTACTGTTGAAGAATTAACCAAGATTATCGTTGATCAGGCTAAGGCTGATATTAAGGCTAAGTTTGGTAATAAGAAAAGGCATAGACAATGATCTGTAAAACCTGCGGGATGGATAAAGAAAACATTAACTACTGGGATACCCATCAAACTATGAGTGATTACAAGGTGTGGTGTGCCAAGGGAGCCTAAGATTACGAAGATGGATTGGCGTTCCCTAGGCTACTGGCCTGTCTGGAAAGATGGGAAAAAGGTGTGGGTGCCTAAAGATAAAGTAAGTTCAGATAGTAATAAATAACATTATTTATGATATAATGGTTTTATGACCAAAACAAAATGTTTTTTCTGTAATCAAGAAGCGATCTACTATGATGTAGTCGTTAAAGATGAAAAATATATTGTTGCCGATGTCTGTGCCAAACACTTTACTGTAGCCTTGGTATCTTGAGATAGGACCTAAAAATTAATAAAAGAAAACTTAAAGATGGATCAGAAGTTGATTCCTACGAGAAGCCTGTTGATTTAATTATACACACCAAGGCTCCTGCCAAATGGAAACTAATTGACCTTGAAACAGGACAAGAATACATCGGTTCAGAAATGCCTCACGGAACATTTGCAGAAATATTAAGAAGTAAAGTACTCAATGGATTTATAGGCTCATGGTTTAAGACCAAGGGCAGAGATATTTGACTAAACCACTGACATAGGGTATACTGGATATATGGAACAATTAATGGATACATATGGCTCATGGATTCTTGCTGTCATTGGGGTAGCAGGTATATACTTTGTTGGCCGTAAAGATGCATGGGGATGGTTTGTCTTATTGTTTAATGAGACACTATGGATAGGTTATGCTATAGTTACTAAGCAATATGGATTTATTCTATCTGCCCTTGCATATGCAGCAGTATACATTAGATCCTACATTCACTGGTCTAAAGAACCAGTCAATGAACTACCACTATAGGAGATAGTCTATGATAAGTGCATTCTTTTTAATCCCTGCTTTTATACTTGGGTATATTGCATGTTATTTTATAATGACATATAAAGTTGATCAGAATTAAAGGCTGGAAATAAAATGAGTATTGATGAAATGATGCTACGGGAAGAGATTGCACTAAAGATAGAGTCTATCCCAATTGCAGAAGGTGGTTCACAACTAAACGCTCTTGGTATGCGTATTCTTGCTGCTGCGGTGGCCAGAGGAAAAGATAACTACATGACCAATATGTTTGAAAACCAAAAAGATTTTGAGTAGTAGATGATATCTCATAAAGTAGAAAAGACTAATATTCTTCCATTAAGATGGTTTGGGAATCTGTGTGGTCAAATTTCAAGTAATAGTTTAGTTAAAGCATTTAACCTACAGGATGATGAAAACTTTGGACCTCGCTTTAAATTTCATACAAAGGTTTGGCACTATGTAAACAAACCATACGAGAAGTGGGGCACATACTACATGGTAGACCTACTGTCTTTTAAAGAAGATATGTCTGGTCCTGAGTGGGATGACTATGATGAAGATGGAATTCCGTATTGGGAAAAATGGGGAAAAGATGAGTAGATTAGTTATATGTGCTATTTGTAAAAAAGAATGGGAATTAAGATGGGGAATCATGGCCAATGAGTCTCTAGCAAGACATATGAAAGATCATAAGTGAAGCCTACAGCACACATCTACGATGTAGATGGAACTCTTGCCAATGTAGATCCGTTCTTACACTATGTCCGTAATGGTAATAAAGATTACGATGCATTTCACTATTCTTCTATTGATGCCCTGCCAAATGTAGAAGTTGTAGAGATGCTAAATAATTCTGCTAGTGATGACCACTCTATAATAATTGTTACATCCAGAAAAGAAAAATACCGTGGCATAACCTCTCTGTGGCTTGCAAGAAATAAGATAAAGTGTCATGCACTTTTTATGAGAGCAGACGATGATCACAGGCCAGATTACGAAACCAAAAGAGATATACTTAATAGAATTACAGAACTTTGGGATGTTGTTCATGCAGTAGATGACAACCCATATGTTATAAAATTGTGGGAGGACAATGGAATTCCTACTACAAAAATAGGAGATTGGGACGGTGATCGTGGTTGACTATACGTGGCAACTATGATATGATTGTATTATGAAAAAAAATAACAACAAGGCATCTCAACACAAAGCAAAACGCTATGCTAAAAATAAGAAAAGAATAAAAGATAAGCCATACTTGTCAAAGCATGAACGCAAACTAATTGCTAAAAGACAAGAGATTATTTCTTCTGGCTTAAGACTAATATCAAATTAATATACGGGGAGCAGTAGCCAAGTTGGTCAAGGCCCCGAACTCATAATTCGGTTATCGTAGGTTCAAGTCCTACCTGCTCTACTATGTCTCCATGGTCTAGAGGCCTAGGACTCCACCCTTTCACGGTGGCAACACGGGTTCGAATCCCGTTGGAGATACTGAACCTCTGTAACTCAGCGGAAGAGTAGCGGACTTCTAATCCGTTTGTCGCAGGTTCGATTCCTGCCAGGGGTGCTATAATTAGTTATATGAACGAAAATCTTTTGTTTTACAGAACATTAAAGGAAGCATCAAGAAGACATCCAAGTGAACTTGGTAAAACGGTTTATTCTAATCAAGATATTTTAGAGGAAATATCTTACAATATCAATAGCCATGGCTACAGATCTGAAGAATTTAACAAAAACAACGAAGTAGTGGTTTTGGGCTGCTCTCAAACCTACGGCTCTGGGATGCACAACGAACTTACATGGCCTGAGTTTTTTTGTAATTTTACAAATCAAAAATATTCAAGGCTTGCAATTCCAGGAGATTCCATAGGTGCTCAAGTATATAAAGCCTTTAAATATTTTGAAGAAGTAGGAAATCCAAAATTAGTTATTGGGCTATTTCCACTATATAGACTAGAATATATTTCTGTGCCAGGAAAATTTGAAGGTGATAATCCAAGAAATGGGGCACAAAGATCAGAGTTATCAGTAGGAATAGCATTCTTTTATCAACAATACATAACAAAAATTTCAAAAGTACCACACAACCCAGAATATGTTATTCCAAAAGAGTTTGTGATGTTTTATAATTTTATGCTTATAAAAATGCTTGAACAATACTGTGAATCACACAATATAAAATTTATATGGAGCATATATGATAGCAAAGAAGATAAAAAAGAAATGGAGTTTTCTTCTTACAACATTTTAAAAAATTATTTAAACACATCAGATTTACTTCAGCAGCCAGACGATCAACCACAAAGTCACCTTTCAAATTGCTCTATATCGTCTCAAAAAGAATATTGCGGAAAATTTTCTCGACACAAACTATACTCTTGGGCAGCAGATACTGTTTCAGAAAAACAATTAGGTCATTGGGGAATACATGTAAATCACCATATTGCAAAACTATTTGCAGATAAATATATGGAGATAAAAAATGATTAACAATATTAGATGGCAGTACTACAAAATAGTCATATACTTTAAAAATAAAAAAAGAAAAAAGAAAGACTTTATATATTAATGATAATACTTGGAATTAACGAAACATCTCACGACGCTTCAATATCCCTAATCAAAGATGGAGAAATACTTTTTGCAGGACATGCAGAAAGATATAGTAAGAAAAAAAATGACTGGTATATCAATGATAGTTTAATAAAAGATGCTTTAAAATATGGCGTACCAGATCATATTGCTTACTATGAGAAACCGCTTTTAAAGGCTTCCAGACTGGCTTTAAGGGGTGGGACTGGAGACTGGAAGCCAAGGTTTGAACTCCCTGGAATTCCAAGAAAATCTTTTAGTCATCACTACTCTCACGCTGCAGCAGGATACTATACAAGTTCATTTAATGATGCTGCAATTGTTGTTTTAGATGCTATGGGTGAATACAATACCTCCACAATTTGGGTTGGCGAAGGCGAAAAGATTAAACTAAAGTATAAGCAAAATTATCCTATTAGTTTTGGATTATTCTATTCAGCCTTTACACAACTAATAGGTCTTATGCCAAACCAAGAAGAATATATTATGATGGGTATGGCTGCTTATGGTGATTGGACAAAGTATTATAAGAAGGTTGACGAGTATTTCCCTTCATACGACAATCAAAAATATAATTTTCATAAAGGAATTACAGATTGGGGCTGGGTTTTAGAAGAAGATAAATTTGATATTGCAGCAGCAGTTCAGTTTGTTTATGAGCAAAGACTAAATGACTTTATGCGTATGGCAAAGTCAATTACTGGTAAAAACAATTTAGTATTTATGGGTGGGTGTGCTCTTAACTCTTCAGCAAATACGCTATTATGGAATATTTTTGATACGATTTGGATTATGCCAAATCCTGGTGATGCTGGAAGTTCTTTAGGCGCTGCAGCAGCACTATACGGAAAACATATTGAGTGGAAAAATCCTTACTTGGGTTACGATTTGGGCGGGGAATACCCAGTAAGCAAAATATTAACAGGACTAATAAGAGACAAAGTTGTGGCAGTGGCATCAGGTAGGGCCGAGTATGGTCCAAGAGCATTGGGTAATAGGTCTATACTTGCAGATCCAAGAGATCCAAACATTAAAGATAAGGTAAATCTAATTAAACAAAGAGAACTTTTTAGACCATTTGCACCAGTGGTACTAGCAGAGCATGCACACAAATGGTTTGATATGGATTTTGAAAGCCCCTATATGCAGTATACCGTTAAATGTTTGCAGCCAGATAAAATTCCTGCTGTGGTTCATAAAGACGGGACTTCAAGGGTACAGACAGTAAAAAAAGAACAGCATCCAGGACTATATGAAGTATTATCTAATTGGCATGCAATGACAGGTATTCCTATATTACTAAATACAAGTTTAAATATAAAAGGACAACCATTGTTAAATGACGAAAAAGATATAGAAAAATGGGAGCAAACATATAGTAGTTCTGTGGTAAAATAACAATATGAATAATGAAATTATCAATTTAGAAAAAATACCAGACATTTTTTTATATAGATCACTAAAAGAAATGAGTGGACACGCTTTGCCAAATACAAAAGCAGACTCAGTTAAAATAGAATACAGACTAAATACTCATGGATATAGATGTGATGAATTTACTAATCAAAAAATTCTAACTCTTGGCTGTTCTCAAACAGAGGGTCACGCACTCCCAATAGAATTAACCTGGCCTTACTTGATATCACAAAAAATGAATAAAGGCTATATAAACTTAGCAAAAGGTGGAGATGGGATGCAAGCGCAAATAGTAAAAGCATTTCAATTTTTTAAAGAATTTTATCATCCAACACACATATTCGCAGTATTTCCAATAACAAGAATGGAAGCACCTTTAATTAATCTAAAAGTAAGAAATAACAAAAATATAAAAAACTTAAATACAGAAGATTACATAGGCAAGGCTTTACTTTCAAATAATTGGATTGAAAAATTTTCTAAAGAACCTCACACAATAGAAAATGTTTTACCAGAAGAGTTTGCAATTTTTTACAATATTTTATTTATGAAAATTTTTATACAATACTGCAAATCCAACAACATTAAACTAGTATGGACCTATTATAATGATTCCTCTTTAGAAAAATATTCATTTACAAAATTTACTGACACATATTTTGAAAGCCCTCATATAGATAGTGTGTGCATTCCAAAAGAACTGGGATGTCATATGGAATTGTCAGATAACAAATTTTTTGATTATGCTGCAGACTATGAGTATTGGCCACCTGGACATTATGGATTTCACAAACATTTGCATATTGCAGAAGAAATGTTTAGCATGCTATAATAGGAATAAGGGTGTGGTTGGCCTATATTTGTCGGGAAACTTTTATAGTCTATGTTGCAACACCACACCCTCCTAATTTTTGAGGTGAACTTGTTTGATTAAAGATTCAATATTTATACCAATAGCAGCCTGTGAAGAAAGATTTATAGAGCAAACTGTAAAAAGTGCTTTGTCTAACGCCGAAAATCCAGACAATATCTATTTTGGTATATTTAACAACATACTAAAGAAAGAACATTCTTTACTAGATAATGACTTTTTACTAAATAATGATCAAATTTTTTATGTTGAACTAATAACTCCAGCGCCAATGGGTACTGGTTTTGGAAGAATGAATGCTTCTTTGTTGCAATTTAAAGAATTTGACTACATGTTTCAGATAGATGCTCATACATTTTTTAGCAAAAAATGGGATAATCAACTAATAAATATTTTTAATAAAATTAAAGAACAAGAAAATATTAATGAAAATAAGTTGGTTCTTTCTGCGTCAAGTGGATTTACTTGGACTTACTACGATGAAAATCCTGAAAAAGTTTATATCATTGACAAAGAAAACAAAACAGCACTCGAAATAGATCCTTTAAATTTAGAAAAAAATGCTGAAGAATTAATAAACAGGGGCATGACAAAACTCAAATTTGTTTATGATGGAAAACAAAATAACAATTTAGTTAAAGACCATGTAAATTTCCCAATAGTTTATGGCGATAACTATATAGATAAAAAAGAATACGAAGAATCAAACGGAGTTCATGGAACTTTTATGTTTTCTAAAGCAAAACTAAGTAGAGAAGTTCTTCACGACCCAGAGGATCATTTTCATGGAGATCAAACAAACTATTCTATTAGGCTTTTAAGCAGAGGATATAAAATTTTTAGTCCCAAGTATCCGACCATTGCTGTTTTAAATCAAGTATATATAGATAAAGATTTTAAAGAAGATGCATCTATTCCATTAGGCAAAGGCCACAACTGGAAGACATATGAAGCAAATAAGGTTGGATCAGACTACTTAGAGACAAAAATAAATAACTCTGCAACAAATTTTCAACAAATAATATCTGGAGATTATTTTGGATACTGGGGAACAACAGACAAAGATTCTCTAAATAAAGTAAAAAATCAAATTGGCTATCCAATGGACAACCAAAAATGAATTTAGAAAATGAAATAAAAGATATACTTTTTGAAATAGGAAAGGAAATTAAGGTTCACAAACTTATTGATGGAAACCTCATTATAGAAATTGATTATGACAAGTATACTATTTCAATTATGGAACTAATTAAAAAATATTTATCTAACGACTAGGATTCCAAAACAAAGAATCATTTTCGTATATCTCTTTATCTAGTTTAAAGTTTTCAAGTATTGAATCTTTTTCGCTTTGATCTAAAGAATTAAATAATCTTTCTGAAGCATCATTCTTAAAATATGTTTTATTAATTTGTGACAAATCAATATTTAATTCTACACCCAAATCTTCTGATATCTTTTTAACTAACAACTCATAGTCCATAGACTCTAACTCGTCAGTCCTAATAAATAGGTTTGTTCTCTTAATTCTGTCGTATATCAACTCTGTATCATATTCTTTTTGTTCATTATGAAAAAATTGTGCTTCTTTGATAACAGACATTGCTGCTGGATCTGGACTTAAAGCAAAATTGTGAGACTGAAAATCTTTCATGTATGGCCATGTGGATAATTTTTCAAACAACTCTTCTTTTTCAACATGAAGATTTTCTCCATTGATTGTGTGCCAATTTTCTTTGTCTATTAAGTCTGCTCTACCTGCAGCAGCGTGGCATACGGAACTAACAAAAAATTCACAAGGCTCTCTAAAAACTGAAATGACATATGTTTCATCATCTATAAAGAATGGCCATCCACCGTGTTGTCTCATGTCTTCTGGCATTCTTAAATACTCAATGCCGTGCTTAGCAAGAGTCTCTTCCATAGGTCTAAGGATGTATTTTGTTAAAAACCTTCCACCAGTTTTTGGTATGTGTAAAAAATAGACTTTATTGTATTTCATGAAAACATTGATTTCAAAGTAAACTCAGATACAGTGCCAGAAACACGATCATAAATCTTGCCATCAATTTTAGATATAAGTGTGGGCACTGATTGAACATTGTATAGTTCTGCCTTTTTAAATTCTTTGTCTACATCTACCTTGTCATAGTAAATATCTTTATTGTTTACGATAAACTCCTCTATGATAGGGGCAATTCTTTTACATGGAGCACACCAGTCTGCTGTAAAATGTATTAGTTCTTTCACTACTTATCCTTCTTATACTCTCCGTATTTACCAAGGACTGCTTTAACTGTCCCGTCTTTTCTTAAACGAACAATCATTCCATCTTTAATCTGAATAGGATTAAATGGATGCTTTGTCCTAAACTTACCAGATGCTTTTCTATTTCCCATTAGATAGTATACTTTTCTCTTTGTACTTTGGTATGATCTTTTCCAAAGTCAGAAAACAAACTCTCTGCCTTTGCAGCAGGAATACAATTAGGAACTGGTTTACCGTCGGCCCCAGGCTTCATTCCTCTTTGAACATATCCATCCCAACAAGGTGCCTGCTTATTGACATTGCCACAGCAATCCGATTTCATTTCTCCTGCTTGGCACTGTGGACAATCTTCACAACTAACATTAAGTTCTTTGCACATAGGGCATCCGCAGCCTTCGTATTCTTTTAACATCTAACTATTATATCACTTTATAAAACCTAAGAACCTATTATGAGTCCTTATCCTGTGGCAGTTAGCGCAAACCACTTCACACTTTTCAATCTCTTTTTTGATAGCCTTCCAGGACATCCCATCGTGGACCATTCTTGAGACATTATATTTTTTATTTCCCAGGTGATCAAAATCTAAGACTATAGGGTTCTTATTCCCACAATCAGCACAGCCAGCAGCCTCTTTTATCTCTGTCAGTCTCTGCTTAAACTGTTTCTTATTGTAAGCGGACAACTCTTTGTCTGTCATAGATACACCCATTATATAGCCTTTTAAGGGCACTAAAAGCCCCATACAGGCGATTCAGGCACGAAGGCCACGGTATATATCAATGGGTAACTAAGCCATCTCTAAGGTCCTGTATGGGGACAACTATATTATACTGCTAGTTTTATTTAACTACCCCAACTAGTAGCACTATAACTACAGATATGGCTAGTCCTAGAATAAGTTTCCCAAAATCTCCTGCAACTAGGGGGAATACCTTGCTAGATTTCTCTTTTTTGACAGTCCTAATCGCTAACTCTCTTCCCGCCAAAAGCCCAACAAACACCCAGGTGGTAGACATAGGAATGTCATTTAACTCTTTAAAGTATAACAAAATTAAAAAGTAAATAAAATCTATAGCAGTAGCGGATCTAACAAATTCAGTATTATGTTTACTCTGTACTAATTTTTGAATCTTGCCTCCACGCTCTTTTAGCATAAATCCTAGTCCTATTACGAACACTGCGCTTATTCCAACCATCATATCAAATGGTATAGATCTTGGTAAAAATACTGCTATGTTAGCAAGATCCTGAGATAGCCAAGCCCACCACAATAGCCCAGTAGCAACCCATTGGGCGACCCTCCATTTTTTGCTATTATCTTCATTTGGGGGTATCTTTCTAAAGAATAAAGTGATCAGAAACCAAATTATATATGCAGTAATACCAGCAATAAGGTATCCAATAATGCTTTTCATTAAAACAGAATGTAGTACGTTTTGTGCAGCAAAGGCTGCTAAGACTAAGAAAGAAGTAGAAACAGGAATTCCTACTCTGGTCAATAATAAAAGAATTGCTGGTGCTGCTGCGTGATACCACTGCACTTCTTGAAACGGTATTTTATTCAGTCTTTCATAAGATATATCTCCGCCGTATGTATGCCAAGCATACCAAATTGTTCCAAGTAGGATAGATGAGGCGTACGCCCACATGTATTTCCAATTTGTATTTTTAGAACTTGAGATCCATGTTCCAAGAGTTTGAACTGAATCGTTAGCAATTACAGAATATGATGCTAAAAGAAACCCTAGAGCCATCCATACTGTAAGAAGTTCCACATTTTAATTGTACAGCCCCTTTGGCATATATAAGAAGACAAGGGGTAAACATTAGGTGAATAGTGGAGCAGTTTAATAGACTTGCTCAGGTCCCCCAGGTAATGACCCTGGTCCTCCGTACTCAGCAATAAGGTTGCTATAAGCAACTGCATGTATCATGACGGAATACTATCTATTATACTACTTGATTTTAATAGACTTGGGTTTCTTTTCTTCTGGAACTACTCTGATGACATTTACATTTAAGATGCCATCTTTTAGTTCTGCTGAGGTCACTTCCATATACTCGCCAAGAGCAAAAGATCTTACGAACTTTCGTCCTGCTATACCCTTGTGAAGAACTTGACCACAGCCACAATTTGAGGCTATCGTGCAGCCACAGCCTGACTCTGTTGCTTCATCAACTATTTCTCCTTTAATGATTAATGTTCCGTTTTCTACGGAAACATCAATATCATCTTTAGAAAAACCAGCAACCGCAAGAGATATCCTATATGTATCCTCATCTAGTTTGATAAGATCATAAGGTGGATATGATTGTGAGTTTGTTTTGTATGCATTGTTTAGGCGATTCAACTCTCTGTTGAAGCCAATAAAAAAAGGATCATTAAATAGATCCAGTGTTGACCATGTTTGTTTCATTTTATTCCCCTTTCAAGCGAATAATTTAGTTTGCCCCCCTATTGGGCAGGCATAAATATTATAGCATAAGAAAAGACGGCTGTCAAATGACAACCGCCAAATCTTATTTAGTCTTATTACAAGACGTTGTGAGAAGTTCCTCCACCAGACGACTTCTTCTTTGCAGGAGCCTTCTTAGCGGTCTTCTTTACTACCTTTGCATTCTTAACTGCAACATCTACATCTTCTACCGATGGCATTCTACCGAACGCTGGATCAGATGGATTGGCTGCTCTCAATACTACGGGCACAAGTGCACCAAGTAGTGAGTATGCTAGTGTCTGTGGATCAGTTACACCAGCAGCATACATTGCTGTTGCTGCTCCAAGTACTGATCGTCCGTATGACGCTAGTGCATTTTTGATTTGTTGGTTCATGTTTATTCCTCCTAGGATATGAACTTCGATATGGCTGTCCAAACTGGTTGGGCAAGCCATAATCCAATTATACCAGCAACACCAGCAAAAACTGGGGGAGCAGGGATTGGAATCTTAATTGGGGATATTGCGCTTATTGATAGGATAATTAAACCTAAAGTAAGCCCTACGGATAGTGATAGTAATATTTCTTTCATTTATTCCCTCGATTTTTGTAGTTGTGTATAATGATTTAAACAGACATCTAGAACTTTTGTTTCCGTGCTAAACAATTTTTCTCCGTCAACATCGCATGCAATAACACTACAAATACCCAATGGCTCAAAAGAAAGTTGATCGTAGGTTTTAAATTCTATCATTGTCTTGAGTCCACATAATTTTTTATAAAAGGAACTATTACTTCTACTTCTTCTGATGGAACAGCATTAATAAGCATATGGTTTATACCTCTGCTTTCAAGAGTATTCACAAGATCGTCAAACTGTTCATAAGTAAAGTATGCAGCATCAAGAACAGGCTGTGGAACTTCTCCTTTTTTCCATACTGGTCTAACTACATGATTAGTTAATAAATCAAGTTCTTCTTCTGTTTTTCTGATAATTGGAGTAATTGCTAACATTACTTCCATGCCTTTTAAGTCAAGTGGAACTGATACAGAAGGACCCTTCAAAAAATCAGACCAACCTCCACGAGCATATATGTGATATGGCAAGATAATTTTGTGTCCATATTTTTTTGCTGCTTCAAAAACATAATGATTTGTCGTTGAAACATAAACATCTAACTTGTTTGTGTGGTTTGGATCACGCCAATATCCTGGGGATTCCTTATCTTGATCCATTTCGTTTAGTACTTTAAGAAATTCTATCATATAGTTTGATCTGTCAACGTTACTTGATTTATCGTTTACGTTTCCAACAATACCACCAACACCATCTTCATGGTCTTTAATATATCCACAAATCAAATTAACCTGAAGCCTATTTTTGTCTATTCTATCCATAGACCTATTTATCATAGAAAGATATTGAGGAGATATTGTGTATGGACGAATTGCTACCAAATATTTAATGTTTTCGCCTTGTTTTATATCTTTTGCTGCTTTTATAAACATATCACCTTCTGGAATATCATGTGTAAACATTACTCCAGAGAAATTATTGCTGTTTAAGTTTGATGGGGATTTGATATTTTCGGGATCTCCCATTACTCCACCAAAATAATAAAATTTCATTATACTATTTTATCATAATCTTCTGGTAATAAACTTTTTAATTTTTTAAATTCTGAAGATATTTTTTTTAAGGCAAAGTCGTGTGGAGCAACCATACCATCTACTGCTGCACCATATCTATCGTAATATTCAACTTGAGGACCAACCTCATCAATAAACGACTTAAGTCCAGCCTGAACTTCTTCTATGTATTGGTATGCCCAATCACGAGAATCTGAAACAAATTTTAAAAAATCTTCATTAGATTTTTCTTTATCTGTTTTGCTGGCTTCGTGCTCTTGTTGTTGATGTATCAATAGTTTTAGGGTATTGGCAAGAATGGCCTTATTGTTTTTTCTTTGTTTTAAATAAAGGTACAAAAACAAAGAAGTAAAAGTAGACATCACAAAAATTAAAACTAATTCAATCATAACTCTTTACCACCTTCTCTAACTAAAAGAACTATTGCTCCATTATCCTCTAGTGCTTTTTTTACACGAATCATATACTCTACGGCCTGTCTTTTAAGATCAACCGTTTCTAAGGACATAAAGACTTTTTCTTTTGCTTTAACAGTAATAAAACTATCATTGTCTATTACCTCTAAAGAAAATCCCTTGGGACAATCCAAAGATCTAAACGCTCTTCTCATTTGATCTGTATACATATTACTCCATTGTTAGGGATTGCCATGTTGTTCCCCAATCAGCCTTTGTTTTATGACTAGAAAATTCTTTTGACAACTCTCCATTTTCTAAGTATACCCCGCCCCAAACGCCCCACTCTTTACCAGAAATACCAACAGAAAAACATTCTTTTCTTACTGGGCAAGTAGAGCACAATAAATCTACAGCAGGTCTTAAAAGTTCATCTTCTTCATACTTGTCAAAGAATACATTTGTATCATAATCCAGGCATGCAGCATTATCTTTCCATTCATACTTATTCATGCTACCTTACATACTTGTCAGGTATTTCCCATCCATTTCTAGAAACGACGAAAATCTTTTTTAGGTGCCAGGCATTATTTTTTAATGCTCCGTACTTTGATGTAAAAGCCTTATCTGACTTTATCATCTCTACAACATCCCATCCATCCCAGGACAGGTTGCTGTTCTTGGAAACAATTGCTTCCATTTTTTCAAGAGAATTAACTGATATCATTGTGTGTACTCCTTAGAAGTTGTATACGTTTGTGTTGATGTTTTTTGATCTTGACAAATTTACTACTTTAGAAACTTGTTCTTTTGGATTAGCAACAAAAGCAAAATGATTAAAACTATCTATGTTTTCTTCAACCCATTCAGGGCTAACTCTAAATAGTTTAATAGACTTTCCTCTAGCCTTCATTCCTCTTTCAGAAAGATTTACAAACTCTGACGCCATTGCACTAATGTTTCCTGGACCAGCAGTATACAAGTAAAACTCTTTCTCATCTTCTTTTAATTCAGATAAGGCAACTGCCATTGCTCGAAGAAAAATATTATAGTTTTTGAAACTAGGCGTCCCTTGAACCCCTACTATCATCACTTACTCCTTCTCTCAGTTTGTCCAGAATGAACAACATCTGATCTAATTGTACCTTATCCATGTGGGTTGTGTCAACTCTTTGTGCAGACTCTTTGTCAACCAGGTTATTTATTAGTGGGGCATTGTAAAAAATGTTATCTTTAATCCAATAAGCCTGACCATCTACAATAATGACCCGAACATTTGTTTCTTTCTCATGATTTTTAGATTGACTTTTTCTGTTAAGTTTTCTTGAATACCTGTTTCCACCAGAGAATCTATACTGTAGCATTGCTTGGCTAACTATCGGGGAACTTTTTGAATTTAATCGTGCTTTAATTATATAAACAGACAAAAGCAAAAGCATACTTACGCTTACTATTCCTGCCCCCAAGGCGCTATTCATAAAAGCATCCATTCCACTATTCTATCACTTTTTATCAAAAAGAACCTTGATTATTTGCTGAAGGGCTGTTCTTTCATCAACAGGAAGAGCCTTTATTTTATTTATATCAAAGGCCCTCTCGCTTATAGTTACAATTGGGTTTGGCAAGGTTATGTCCATGTCTACAAAACCTTTTTCCCACAACTTCATTGCTACTTCTGAAAAATAAACAGACATTTCTCGATCAAGATTGGGATCTATGTCTTTTAGCAGTTCTGTTCTGACATACATATTCTCTCCAGTTTCTGGATCTTTTCCAGTAAACTTTATTCCACCAGTTAAAACCAGCCTATCAAATATTTCATCTTCATTGATCATTTCCCTGACTTCTTTCTAGCCTTTGCTAAAGCATCAAAATCTTTTACCTTGGTATCTCCAAGATATCCCCATGCATAACCATCATTAATCATCATGTCATTAAGAGACACAGTGTCATCATTGACATAGATCCATCCTAAGATACGACCATACTTTTCAGATGAATCCATCTTCTCAGTCTTAATCACAACGGACTTAGCGTCCTTTAGAGCCTTCTTCAGGTACTCCTTAGACTCAAGACCAAGAGCCTTCTCTTTAAGATCCTTGGTGCGAGACTCAGGTGTATCAATACCCGCCAATCTCACACGGGATGAAAACAAAATGTCAAACCCTAAATCAATAAGAACGTCAATGGTATCTCCATCTACTACGTTCTCTACTTTTCTTACATAATATTGATACATATAAGCCCCCTTAGACCCAATACTTAATTATAGCAGTTATAGCCAATATAGACCATAGTAAGTTAAACCATATTAATGTTGGTATTGTCTTTACTGTAGATGACCATATCAGCATTAGACTTGATACCAGCGCAAAAATGTAAAGCCACCAGATCTGTTTATTAAATAAAAGACCTGGAATAATAATTACTGCCTTGGCCACAAATGCAAAGAACTCGACAGTATTTGGTTTGTTCCAGTATTTTCTATTAAGCATTCCGCTTAATGCGATCATCCATTCTGGCTTCTGTTTCATTTTAATCCCTCTAAAAATTGTCTATGGTCTACACATTCTGAGACCTTGTAGTCTTGATATTTTTTGTAATAGTCATACATATCAACACCCTTCTTGTAGTCTGCAGAATTTTCTATATATGTTTTTGCAATATCTTTATTGATTGTATTGTGTGCAGAACCCAAAAAGGTCCAACTATTTGATGACCAATGTTCTCCAGAATCAAACTTATTTGGAAGTCTACCCCTCCATTTGTCAATCCTTTCCTGCAAACCCTTTGGTGCATTTTCGTATGAAAATTTTTGCCAAAATTCTGTGTCATTTCTCAAGGTCATGTAATGGAAATATATAAAGTCAGAAATATTGTTATTCATATTAACTATGTTCTTGTTAAACTCTTCTCTTACATCTTTTGAATTTCCAAACAACCATAGTGGGTTATCAAATATTTGTGTCAACTGTACAATACTAACCCAAATAGAGGTTGCTTCAAGTGGCTCAACAAAGTTTGCTGCAAGGCCAACTGCTACACAGTTATTAATCCATGGCTCTTCATAGCATCCAGCACTGAACTTAAAGCCCCCTTTGTCCTTTCTTGGATAGGTTGGCTCATAACCTAAGAACTCTTCTATCTCTTTTGCTGCTTCTTCTTCAGAGATCAAAGATGAGTCATATACATAGCCGCAACCAAACCTAGACTGCAGAGGTATCTTCCACATCCAACCATACTTCATTGCAATTGCCTCTGTATAAGGAGGGATCTTATCTTCCATATCAACAAAGAATGGGAGAGCAGAATCAACTGGAAGAAAGTCTTTATAACTTTTCCACTTTGAATTATAAACTTTGCCAATGATTAGTCTATGTAGTCCGCTACAATCAAAAACAAAATCACAGGAAATCTTCTCATTATTATCTAATACTAAACTCTTTACATAGTCTTTTTCATCTAGCAAGACATCTTTTATTGTGCCATCAACTAATCTAATTCCTCTTTCTGAACCTATTTCTTTTAGTCTATCTGCTAGTTTGGTTGCATTAAAATGTATAGACACATTTCCTATTTTTTTGTAATCATTAATAGGATCTTTATTAGCAACAAAGCCAAAATCTCTTTTGCTGGCTTCTAAAATAAAAGGGACCTTCTTAGATTCTGAATTTTTTTCTGTAAAGTCTATGTCCTTTACACTACCATTTAAGGCAATGCTTGCTGCAATTAAAGGGCTATTAGAAAGATACCTATCATATACAGCGTCAAACCCTAAAGATCTGTCTGTTGTGGAAAATCCATGATAGTAAAATTCTCCGTCGTTATTCCAATTTGTAAATTTAATTCCATTCTTAATGGTTGCATCACAATTTTTTACTAGATCAGAAATAGGGATACCTAGGTGGTCTATAAAGTCTGTAAGGTATGGAGTTGATCCCTCTCCTGCTCCTAAGATTCCTATTTCTTTTGACTCAATAACCGTGATGTCTAATTCTGGGTATGATCGTTTTGCTTTAAGTGCAGTAAGCCACCCAGCAGTTCCTCCACCAACAACAACTATCTTCTTTGTCATTACTTTCTTCCCCATTGTATATAGTTCCATCCACGCTCATGGAAATAATAAAGAATTGTTTTTGTAATTACTTCAAAACTTGCAATTGCCCCTGCCGTGATTGGTTCTTTGGTTATAAACCAGGCAATGACAAAGGTATCTGCTGTTCCTATTATACGCCATGTAATGGCCTTAAGTGCTGACCTTTGTTTACTAACGTTCATGCTGGCCACTCATAATCATTAACTGGCCTGTTCATCTTTTTATAAATCTTAGATGCCCATTTCTTTACGCTTTTCAGTAGCCGAAATAGCATGAATCTCTGCCCCCAAATCTACTTGCTCAATCTTGTATCCTACATCCCGCCCATAAACAATGTTAGTGATGTTTGGTAATCTTAATACTAATGCGTCATCCATAAATTCATCTTTAGCAATATATCCCTTAACCTCATCAAAAGTCAGTGGATCTTTCTCGCTTGTATTGTATGTATTACGGACTCCAAGTAGTACTTGATCTGTTCTCTTCCCCGCTTCTTTGTAAAGGGCGTGGTGTCCCTCGTGCCAAGGCTGGTACCTACCCAGCATCAAAGTTGTAGGTGCAGACCAGTCATGTAGGCCAAACTGATTAATTATTTCTGTTGCTTTTTCATTTGCGTTCCACTCATGACTAATAAACGCCATGTCAAAATTACTTGGCACTTCAAACATTTTATTAGTATCTTCAAACCGACTTTCTTTAATTGTTTCCATATAGATTAAAATATCTGGCTTGCCAAATGCTAAACGAGTTAGATCTGTTGGACATACAAAGTCAACAATTACGGGAGCAATGCCTTGCTTGGCAATAAGCCTTGCCATCTCTCCCATACGACGAGCCTGCTCAAGTCTGTCCTCTGGTGCAAATCCCAAGTCTGAATTTACTGTTGCACGAACTTCATCTGCATTAAGATGGATAGCATTAATACGTTCTTTCAGTGCCTTGGCGAGTTCAGTCTTTCCTGATCCTGGAAGACCTATAATCTGAATAATCATTTTTTCCCCAACTCCTCATTTGGCATTATGTCAATAAGCAAATGAATTCTATCTATATCACTATTGTTTTCTACAAGGTGTGGCCTTGAGTTGTTAATTTCCCAACACTCTCCAGCCTGCATGCTGATCTTTTCATTTCCAACACCAAAGAAAACATTATCAGATGTAACGATTGGAATATGATTTCTTTTAGATAGCATTAGATAGTCTCCAGAGTCAAAGTGAATTGATATATCTTCTCTGGCCTTTAGTTTAATTAATAGAACCATGCCTCTAACACCATCATGAATTTCTTCTAGGTTTTTTATAATAGGCTCAAGTAAATCGATCAACTTAGAGTCATCAGACTCTAGTCTTGTGGCAAACTCCTGGCCACTCTTCCATTGCAGGTTTGCTCTATATACAAAATATGAGACAGTATCCTTGTGAACATCATAGTTGTCTTGTCTTGATGTGTCTAGCAACCACTGACTAGAAAAGCCTGAAACATAATTCTTTATTTCATCAATGCTGTATATGTTGTGCTTTTTAAAGTTAAAGTCTTCTAGCGTCTTTCTCATTTTGTCTCCAAGGTTTGATTAAAGTCTTTAGAATACGCAAAGTTTATAAAGTCAGAACTGTAAAAATCCTGGACCATATCTATTGCCTCATCTGTATAGTCTTCTATATATGATTCTACCATATAGTTGCCTACATTGTAAAATCCAAGAGTCCATTCAAGTTCTTCTTCTAACTCCTTTAAGTTCTCAAACTTATAAATTCTGTCTACCTGAATAATGTCCTGATCAATTACATAAAAAGACTGGGGGATGTGGAGTAGTGGGCTTATTGGGGATATCTTTCCCTGTTTGATATTATTTAAGTACTCTGAAAATGAAATGTTTGTTTGATTAGTTTTATTGTATTGTTTATAGCAACTGTATGTTCTCGTGTATGGGTTTCTTACAACAGCAAAAGAAAAGACACTGTCGTCTATTAAATTGGCTTCTTTTAAATATGAGTATGGATCGTGATGCCTTGGCCATTCTCTTTTCCAATTGTCTAGATTTTTTTCATTTAGTATTTTAGAAATTGAAGATCCTGCAGTCTTTGGTATGTGAACAAAAAGTACTGCACTATACTCTTTATCTCTAACTATCATTTTCTGCATCCTCACTATTTATTTCTTTAACAAGTCTATTTACTCTTATATCGTTCTGTTGGTTCCAGTCTGAGTCTAAAATTTCTGTATTCGTAAACAGTAGCAAATCAGTTATTCCCTCATCCTTTAGATTAATTATCTTTTGTTTAACTGTTTGATAGTCTCCAATAATTGAAAAGTTTATGTGTCTAGGATTAGCAGGAATAATTTTTTCTTTATACTCTTCAATCTCTTTGTTTGATTCTAAGATGGTAACATTTGCGCTGACCATTCTTTTTTCAATTCCGTCAAACTTTTTTATATTCTCTCTATATGTATCCAACATGCATAGCGATGTTCCCCCATGAATTTTTACAGTCTCTAAGGTGTAATCAGAGTATCCGCTAAAAACCATAGGAGGTCTTTCAGAAACTGGACAGTAAAGTTTATACATTTTTACAAAATTTCTTAAAAATGTAGTTCTTTTTTGTATAGTATCTATTGGTTCTGATTCTAAAAAAACATCTAACTCTATATCTGGCTCATCTGATCTATTATGAAAATCACCAGCAATCCAATTAATTATAAGTCTGTTACTTTCTATCTCATTATATGCTTTAGTCATCATTGAAAGATACTGAGGACTTACATGATACGGTCTTAGTGCAATCATATATTTTAGTTTGTGGCCAGGGGTAAGAGAAGCAGCAGACTTTACAAAATAGTCTGGTTGTTGTGAATGAAAAGTTAACAAAACTGACTTATAGCCACATTCTTCTAGGTAATGAGAAAGAGCATCAAGAGGAAGTTGGGACTCTCTTAGCATGTAATGAATATTCATTATTGAGCAAGTTTTTCTCGTTCATCAATAATTGTTATAGCAAACTTCATCATTTTGTCATAGCCTACTGCATTATCCATGATTTTATTATAGTGATGACCACAAAATAGCAAGTCTCCGTTTAACCCAGTTACTTGAACCAGGGCTTCCGCATTGCACCTATCGCATCTATTTAAAGGTGACAATTTCCATTCTGGTTTTACATCATCTTTAAGCATTGTAAACATATTATACCTTCCGATTGTCGGTTTTATAAAATCCAGAGCCATTGAATGTGACTCCTATATTAGAGTATACACGAACTAGGGACTGATTGCAAGTCTCACATTGATACCCTGGATCGTTTTCGGACATAGACCTAATCTTTGTATATCTTATTGCACAAGACATACAGTCATATTCATATGATGGCATTATTTCTTTTTCGTTTTAGCCTTTACTTGCCATACTGGTAGGTTTAATTGGTCTCCAGACCACTCATACCCTAATGCTTTTACGATAAACTTAATTATTTTTATTCTCATTATTTAATTCTCCCACCAAATTTTGACCAAACTCTTTCATGAATATAGAAGAAAGTCATTTCTAGTGCTAGATATGACAGTCCATATAGACCAACATACTCCCACTCTGCCTCTCCAGTGTAATACTTAAGTACGAAATAGATTATTCCAGAAACAAAAGTAAAGTGTACAAATGGCCAACTTGCAGTTTTTAGTAATGACCTTCTTCTAGACTCCATTATAGTGCTACCATTCCTTTTCCTCCGCCACCTACGGATTTCTTTACAACAGGCTTTGCAGCCTTCTTAACAGACTTCTTAGCGGGTACTACTGGTTGCTCTGCTAGTTTGTTTAGCAATGGAAGATCTTCTTCGCCAGTATAAACTGGACGACCCCAGCCAACAACTCCATTGATTAGTTTTTTCTTGTTGTTCTTTACATATGCACGTGTTTTTTCTACGCACATACCGCCATTTCGCTGGTCTCCCTTTGCAGTGCCTGATGTGTTGCCTTCAATAACCTGGATTGTTCCATCTCCATTATTCTTAATGCAAATACCAACATGTGAAATACGATTTACTCCGTCTTCTGGGAAATCAAAATAGATCCAGTCTCCTGGGGTTGGGTCGTCATTACGAGCATCTGCCCAACGATCATTTTTCTTAAACCAATCAGATGCTGCAACGGTTGATGCAGACTTTGGATACTTCTTTGGATTTAATCCTGATGTAAATGCACACCAAGAAACAAATGATTGGCACCATGGTTGGAAATTAACACCAGTCCACTTACCATATTTTGTTTCATTATCTTTAGGACCTTCAATAGTTCCTACTTCTTTCTTTGCAACTTCAATAATTGCTTCTACCGAACCTTTTACCGACATGCTTCCTCCTTGTTAATGTAGCATACATATATTATAGCAGAACAAGGTGTGTCTGTCAATAAGTGTGTATTATATTTTTGCTAAGGATGGATTAAGGGCAGATCTTGCTCCCGCAATAGCCTTTTCAATTTCAGAACAAACAAAGGCAAACTCTTCTTCAAAGATTTCTGGAGATCTGTCAGAGCCCATCGCTGGGTTCTTTCCTTCTGCAATTAGAGCCTCTTTTAAGGTTTTTTCTATGTCATAATTTAAGACTGTGCATGTAAAATGTTTCATAACATAGCCGTCCTTATCAATCAAATACTTCTCATAATTGCCACCCATTTGAACTCCATCATAAAATCCAATGTTTAGCCAAGGTGATTTAAATTTTCCTTCAACATTCCCATCTTCTAAAGAATCTCTCATTAACTGTAACATTTTCATCTGTGATGAAATTTCTGCATATACTTCGTGAGGTGGTAGTGTTGGTTGTCCTAGTCCGTTAGTTCCAGCGCTAAGTCCGTTCTCTAACACTTCGTTTAGTAACTCATGAGGAACCGAAGAAACCATCTCTGAGTACTTAAAGGTTGTATTGTAAATTTCTTCCCCGTAGGCTTTTGAATCTAAACCACAAGTAATTCCTTGTGACCATCTTCCTTTGGTAACTCCTGGACCGCAGTAGTCGTTTGTTGGTATAGCAATTATTTCAAAATCTTCGCTGTTATACTTATCTTGAAGCATCTGTAAAACTTCTAGTTGGTTGGCGTTACCGCAACCGACTGTGGTATTTGCTACCAGTGTAACCTTGCCTTTGTATTGTTCAAGGTGGTTTGGGGTGCCTTCTGCTGAGTTTAGAGGAATATCATAGATTGATTTCATGATTTTATTATAACATGTTTTTAAGGGCAGTTTTAGTCATACCCAGGACTGATGTTTAATTACGAATGTAAGAGGCAGACCCTATTACAATCTTTGAAAGAGAAGATAAATACTCTCCAAAGGTACTAAAGGTATTGCGATTTACATACGAGGCTGCAGAAACTGCAGTTGCCACAGAACTTCCAGCAGTATCTGTTGGAGAACCATTGTACTTGGTGATACGAACCTTGCCAGGAGCAACCATATCAAGTCCAGGACCTGTGTTTGTCAGTCCTTCTAGTTGTGTTGCGTTGCCCAATGCTCCCACACCAATTACTCCATTAACACATGAAGGAAATCCTACAACATCTTTGCGTCGATCATTGCCTGTTGCAGCAAACACTGGAATGTTGTTTGCATTTAAAGATGCTACTGCATTCACAGTAACTGTATCATTTGTGCATAGTTTAAGGTTGTTTGCGCTTACTGAGGACTGGCTGACTGAAAGAGCATCGATACTATACTTAGATGCATTCTTTGATACCCAGTCAAATGCTAGTGCCAAGGCTCTTGCATCTCCCCTTGAATTTCCAAGGGATGTAACATCATTAAATCTAATAAAAACAATCTTTAGATTTGGATCAACAGTGAGAGCAGCCTTAACCATTGAATCACCATGGTAGGTAGCGTTGTTAATTGATTTTGGCCATGGAGCAGATGCTGCACCCTTGCCTTCCATAAACAGTTCTCCGTTAGGGCAAGACATGTTTTGAGAAACAATCTTTGACTTTACAGTTGTAAAGCAGACCTCGTGAATAATTTGAGGGAAGTTATTAGAATTGATGGCAGAGTCAATAATCGCTAAGACTCTTTCATCTTGTGCCTGTGCTGGCTGAATTGCTGTGATTACAAGTACTGCTGATAGTAGTGCTAGTAGTGCTTTCTTCATTTATTTTATCCTTTGTTTGTTGTTTGTTTATTCTTTTATTTTAAAAACTACTTGACATGGATCTCCACCGTCTTCCCACTCCTGCTGTTCTTCAGCAGTCATGTATGGATCTCCATCATGGGTGTTACAGAACGGTTCTGTAATCCACCCTCTATCTATACCGTTTTCCAACCATATAGTAAACTCATCGTGATCTATTTCTTCTAGCATATAATAATTATACTCCTAAGCACTGACAATGTCAACTGGACCCATGCAGGATGGGCTAAATTTTATGGCTGCATTAACTGCCTGAAGAACTCTATTTCTTGCATTTTTTTGTTTGTCTGTGGCATACAAAACCCCATACGCATACTCTGCTCCAGAGCCCATGGCTAGATATGGAACTGTATATTTAGATAAAGACATATCCCCAGAACTGTGTTCATATATTTCTCCACGAATTGCAACAATTAATCCTAGGTCTCCGTCTTTGGATGTATCAACCCAGAACTCGTTATAAAAATCACGAAGTTCTTTAACAAACTTAGTCTGCATAAATTTGTCTGTGTCTTTAAGGTTGGGTGCTGTTGGTTTAAAATTATAACGGATTCTTTCTCCGTCCATTGCACCAGCATATCCAATAAGATATGGACCTATCTTCCAAACCTTTGGCGCATCAAGTGATAGAATAGTATTATCGTCAGATGCCCCACGATCTCCAGCCATATATACTTTACCTTCGTGTTTTACTACAGCAATACAGGTCATGCGAAAGCCCCTCCAGATAGGTATGATTAAGTATACCATCCACCTGAAGGGGCTGTCAACTAGGGTCAATAATGACTAATTAGCCTTTTTGTCTACCGTTTTAAACGCATCATTAATCTCTGCTAATGTGAGTTTTCCATCGTCTAAGAAGGCTCTTGCAAGCCTCTCAATGACACTTGCTACACCAAGCAGACCTGCGAGCATTACTGCCTGAAGGGTATCAATTCCTACTACGGCACCAGCACCAAGTACTGATAGACCAGAAGCAGCAAACACTGCTACGATACGCATTAATATATTAGAAAGGGCTTTTTGTGGGCTCTCTTTTTTAGGGGCCTCTACTACCTTTTTAGTTGCCATTATTTATCTCCTTTCCCAGCGAAATATCCGCCAATAATTCCAATTAGACCTACTAAGGCATTTTGAACTAAAGCGATAGCATCTTCATTGGTTCCAAATTTTTCACCCGTTGAAGATTGCTGTAAGAGCATTGAGGCATATTCACCAAGAACTACTAAGCCAATAAAGCCAAGTATGCCTAGGGTTATGACCCACATTAATTTATCTTTCATTTTAGTCCTCCTTTCTTAGCGGTATTGTAATTAACCAAATTACTGTTGTTGCAAGTACTGCAATACCAACAATATCTCTGGCTGATCCTGTTAGGGTTAACCATGCGATAAAGAAGCCAAGGAGGGTGAATGCCTGTGCAATTAATTCCATTCCTGCGTCTTTAAACCATTTAACTAATCCCTTTAGTAGTTTACCTAAAAGGTTAATTGCTTTATTGATTATCTTCATTTGTTCCTCCTTATGACTGCCCCTGCAATTTGTGATACGATGATCACTGGGACAATTACTTCTTGCGCTTTCTCTCTCTGATCGTCTGTCATATCCATACCTAACTCAGAGAAATTAGATAGGAGTTCTACTGGGTCCACTGCAAAGACTGCTCCAAGTGGGTCTGCTAAGAATGCTTCTGTTTGTACTTCTGTTACTGCATCTGCTAATGTAAAGGGCATTGGTGTATCCCCTGCAGATTCTGCTCTATCACCAAACTCAACAAATGCTGAAGCAAGTTCTGGATTAGACTTCATCTGCTCAGCAATCTGTGCAACTTCTGAGACCTTAATACCAAGATCTTCTGCAACCTCCTGCTTTGCTTCTTGAGTCAATGCTTTAAGTGTTTGGCTAACTGCTGTTATTTGTTCAGGGGAAAGAATAACTAATTTGTTATCCTTGCTTGTAAGGTTAGCAATAACTCCAGATAGATCTTCTGATGTTCCAGTTCCTTTTTCAGGAACAAGTGCTGCTAAAACTTCATCTTCAATTTCTACATCTGGCTCAGTCCAAGGATTCTCTTCTGGCTCTGGTTCTGGTCCAGGCTCTGGCGATGGTTCTGGGGTAGGCTCTTCAGTAGGCTCTGCAACTGGCTCTTCAGTTGGTTCTGGCTCTGGTGTAACCTCTGGGGTAGGTTCAGGTGTAGGCTCATCTGTAGGATCTACTGTAGGCTCTGGAGAAGGCTCTGGTGTAGGTTCTTCTATTGGTTCTTCAGTTGGCTCTGTAGAAGGTTCTGGGCTTGGCTCATCTGTAGGATCAGGAGTTGGCTCTTCAGTTGGTTCTGTAGTAGGCTCTGGTGAAGGTTCTGGTGTAGGCTGATTGGCTGCAGCATTGGCTGCTGCTTGAGCAATAGCAGCATTAAGTTCTCGTTGTGCCTGCTCATAATAATATTCCCATGCATCTTCAATGGCACTATTAAGATCAACTATTGACTGATCATATTCATCTTCTGCATTTTCTTTGTTCTGTAGTGCAGTTGCTGTGTTTGTTACGGCAGTATTATAGTTGTTAGTTTTACTTGTCAAGGTTTGGTTGTATGTGTTCAGTGTTGAAACTGCCTGATTGTAAACATTTAGTTTGTCATTGTATACTGCTTGGGCTGAGGTCTTTGCAACAAGGGCAGCATTATATGCATTAACTTGTTCTTGACTTGCTTGTGTGCCATGGGAGAATGTATTAAGATTACAACTAAAACCTACACCCCATCCACCAGTATAATCACAACCTGCTCCAGTCCAACCTCCAGGAATTGCCCATCCAAGATGATAGGATCCTGGGCCTCCACCGTTATACCACCATATCTCTACATCTAAAGTCTTGTCTTCACTAACATCGTACACTGGAGAATATGGACTCCATGTTGTTCCTTGCTCTACCCAGTTATTAACAGCAAGGTTTCCGTTAACATACATTCTAAATCCATCATCTGTGTACCCTGCAAAATATGTCGAGGTCCAGTGTGATGGCACCGTAATTACTCCAGTAAACTTAACGATAATATTTTCATAGTATCCGCAAACTGGAAGGTTCATTGAACTTGAATTCCATGTGCCAGTACATATAACAGATCCAGGTATCGCTACGCTACCATTTCTTAATAGATGATAAACGGTATACTCAAGTCCTACACCACCCTGCACAGATGCTTGTGCTGTAGATAGATTTATATTTGCTATGTCAAGGGCGTCTTGTGCATCATTTTTATTTTCTAGTGCTGTGGCTACCGTTACTGTTTGTCCATCTACTGCTGTTTGGGCTAAGTCTTTTTCTTCAAGTGCCGTGGTTTCTGCAGATAGGGCATTGGTATGTGCAGCATAGGCATCGTCCCTATCCTGTTTAGCATCAACGGCAAAGTTATATTTATTTTCTGCTATATCAATAAGGCTATTGAACTGATCTTTATACCCAAGGTCATCTACGCTGTCTTTAAGGTCTTGTATTTCTTGAGCAGCAACTGATATGGGATCGTTAGGATTGGCCTCTGTAGGGGCTATTAGAAGCCATCCAAAGGCCAATAAAGTGGCTGTTACTATTCTTGTTAAGCGTTTTATTTGCCTTTCCCCCTTGCAGACTAATGTCTGATAGGGTTATTATATCATTTTATTGCACAAAAAAGGGGCTATCACAATTGATAACCCCTTTAGTGTTGGACTAATTACTTAACTAAAGCAACCTTAGCCTTTGGATTCTTCTTGTTCCACTTTGTAGCAAGTGCATTGAATGACTTCTTCAAAGAAGCAAGTGCAGCAGCGTTATCTGCTGTTAACTTAGCAATCTGTGCATCCTTAGCAGCAAGAGCAGCATCTGATGCTACCTTTGCATCTGCAAGTGCCTTAGCAGAAGCAGCCTTCTCTGCTGCAATAGCAGCATCTGCAACAGCCTTTGCCTGAGCAACTGCGGTTGTTGTATCATCCTTGAACTTTGCAAGTTCAGCATTCTTAGCAGCAATTAGAGCAGTGTGCTCTGCTGTTGCCTTAACTAATGCAGCATCTGCAGCAGCCTTAGCAGCAAGTGCTGCATCCTTAGCAGCAGTCTGTGCAGCAAGTTCTGATACTAGATCACGGACTGTGATTTCTGCAAACGGTGCTAATGCACGAGCAGGAAGACCTACTACATCAGCAGTTGTTGCATCTGCAGCAGTTGTTGGGCTGAATGTAATTAATGAGCGTGTTCCAGTTGCTGGAAGTGTTGCAACAAACTTTGCAACTCCAAAATCTGAAAGCGTAGCACCAGTGGTTGCTGTTGCTGTGTCTAGTGTTGCTGTTGCAGCAAATACTGTTGCAGTAATTGACTTACCAGATACTTTGTTTCCAAATGTATCTGTTGCAGTTACTGTGATATCTTGCTTTGTACCAGCAGCACCTGTGGCAGGTGCAGAGACTGTAAGAGTATTAATCTTGCCAGCAGTTCCCTGTACATAGTATGTAAGGGTTGTTCCCTGGTTGTTGATTACAACTGTGCCAATTGCTGTTGTCTTTGTGTAGACATAAAATGTTGCAGTTGTTCCTGTACCAGTTGCAATTGTCAAAGATGAAGATCCTGATGTTGCTCCTACTGGTGCAGCGGTTGTGTGTAGTGCAGACACGATTGTTGCGTTTGTTGTTGTAACAGAAACCGATGTTCCTGTGTCAACTGTTGCGACGAACTTAAGTGCGTCTGCAGCGTCAACTGTGTTATCTGCGGGTACTGGCAATGCAGCAGGTGTAGCAATAGAAGAGTTTGTAGTGTTTGCTACAGAATCTAATGATACAGCGACTGTCATTACAGCAGCACTTGCAGGTGTTGCTACGATTGTGCCCAAAGTCATGGCTGCAACCATGGCTAGTGCGATTTTCTTAAATGAGTTCATTTAATTTATTTCTCCTTGTTTTATAGTGTTTTTAGTCTGTCCAGGTAGTCTTTTATTTCTTCTATCTGGCTAGGTTTATATTGTATCACGTTCTCAGGTAGTTCGTCAACTCGCTTAGGTCTATCCCTAAAAGTATGAACCTCTACCTCAGTGTCTGTATTTTTAGGGGTATAAGATATAGCCCCAAAAATAGCACCACACACAGCATCAGCCAAGTCCTTTGACTTTTTGCGTGGATGGTCAACTCTATCATTTTTCATAATCTTTAACTGGGTTAGTTCATCAAATAATAAATCAATTGCAGGCATAGCAAGTCTTTCCTCATACACGAGCATAGCCATATCCTCATAGTGCTTCTTGGCAACAGAAACAGTATCAGTTTTCATTCCAACCTGCTTTAATTCATTTTGAATATCAAATGACTGCCAACGGTCAAACGAAACCATGCCAATATCAAACCCTATCCTTCTAAGGTTTTGGATCCATTGTTTAACTTCAGATAGGTTTACTGGTCCTTCAACCTTTGGCTCCCACCACGCTACTGCATCTACTACTACGATTGGTGCTACTTGTTCGTAGTTATTGATTACTTGTATGTTTACCCATTTTTCTACATGTGCAATTGCTACAGCACACTTGTCATGCTTCTGTGCAAGGTCAGCATGAACATAATATTTCTTAGTTGGATCTGGCTTAAAGGCTTCATCAAATCTTTTAAAGTTATCTATTGGGTTTCTTAATGTCATACAGGCTCTTACTTTTTCTGCCTGCTTAAAGAATGCATCTGAAGCAAAAGTTGGTACGCATGCAAAGCGCATCATGGCATCACCAAGGTCTGTCATAAATGCAATCATAAAGTCGTCAATCTTGCGAGTAGGGTTTACTTCCCATGTAGGTCTCTTTAGTGCAAATACTCCTGGGTACTTGTATGAAATTATATGATCTTCGTCCCACGAAATTTGAAACTTATTATCTGGATCTGTGTCTGGGAGTAGTGGATTAATTATAAACTCATGTGTTTTTTCAACTGATTCTTTTTCAGCAATTACTGCATCATACTTTTCTGAAATAAAGTCGCCTGGATATCTTGGAAATGAAAGCAAAACAACCTTACCTAGATCTGGGAAACGAGAGTCTACTGATCCACGGAAAGCCTTGTAAATGTTGTCTGCAGTCTTTCCTTGTTCGTTACCTGTTCCAACCTCAGATGCAAAACCAGAAATCTCATCAAGTACTGCAAGTAGCAAGTTCAAACCCTCATGTGATTCTCTTTCTGAGTGACCAGAATAAACAGTAATTGATTTATCAAACTCAACTGAGTCTGCCTTAGCATTATACTTTCCAGCAAACCATGGGGACTTTTCAATCTTAGATTTAAAACCTTTAAAGAAAACATTCTTTGCTTGTTGTGCGTTAATAGCAACATTGATAAGGTCAATAGCATCTCCAGAGGGCTTTCCAAAATACTTTGCAGGGTCTTTTAGGCATAATAGTTTATATACTATATATGAACATGCTACGGTTGATGTGAAGTCTTTTCCAGATCCCTTGCCAAGTTGCAGGATGATTTCATTCTTTGTGTACTTATCGTAGTACCTTGATCCTTTTTCTTCCCCCATTATATCTATCAAATCTTCTTTACGATAAATCTGACTCATAGCCTCAACAATGTCATATTGAATATCAGACAAAGGTGGTTGGCCAAGGTAGTCTGGAGACTCAACAAAAGTCTTTGCATCTACTGGGGTTTCTTCAAAGTGATTACTTTTAAGAACTTCTAAAAAATCATCAAAGTTTGCCATTACTGCTCACTAATTGATTCAGATACAATCGTTACTACTTCGTTTTGCTTTGCAATAGCAGATAGTCTTTGCATGATAATGTCTCTTACTTCTGGATGTTCTGACGCTATATCTCTAAGAATTCCCACCAGAACTTCTTGTCTTCTTTCAATCTCAACCATTTCTTCTGCAAGTTCTTTGTTCTCAAGCAAGCCAGCCTTCTGTAGCATATCAATTCTTTTAGATTCAATATCCATTACAAGTTTAATTGCAGCAGTCTTTGCGCTAAGGTTATTAGTCATTGATGCTTCATCAATAACTTCGTATGTACGAGAAACTAATTTACTGTAGTGTGTGTCTGCAGCAGCCAGTGCTTCTTTGGCACGAGCACGGATAGCATCATTAGCAGACGCCATAACCTTCCACTCATTAATAAGTGTTACTACTTTAGTCCTTGGGATGTCTAGTTGTTTAGAAATTACCGTAGGGTCATTTCCCTTTAGGTATTCTTCTACTACTTGATTAACTTGATCAAGATGCTTAACTAGATCATCTTCAGTTGACATT
>Ga0315901_10001588_pt1 | contig 32747 bp, 26 predicted proteins | sample LakEriMetagenome_10_FD_203761 | JGI IMG/M metagenome (GOLD analysis project Ga0315901, IMG submission 203761) | Freshwater fungal communities from buoy surface, Lake Erie, Ohio, United States - Buoy 2 MA116 | ecosystem: Environmental > Aquatic > Freshwater > Lake | place: USA: Lake Erie, Ohio...
AGATTTATACATATGCGAATTGCGATCTCTGGCCACAGCGGCTGTGGCAACACGACTGCCACAACAAACGTGGGTCGCGCACTTGGACTCAATATTGTCAACTACACGTTCCGCGATCTGGCAAAAGAAATAGGGATGAGCTTTGATGAACTTCACCGCGAAGCGCCGACAAACTCAATTTTTGATTATCTGACGGATTTAAAATGTATTCGAGCCTCGCTTCATGAAAACATTGTTCTTGGTACGCGATTGGCGGCATGGTTGATGGATGCTGATCTGCGCATTTGGCTCCACGCACCTCTAGAGGCGAGAGCAAGGCGCATCAACAAGCGCGAAAGCGAACGTGAATCTTCCTATGAATCTGTTCTTTACAAAACGATGAAGCGGGATGAACAAAACAGAGTCAGGTATCTTCAGCTCTATGGCCTAGACATTCATGATCATGCTGACTTTGATATCACTATAAACACCGACAAACTAACAGCAGAGCAGGTCTCTAGTCTCATCGTTGCCGCTGCTCAATGGGCAACTAAAAACAAACTCGAGCGGAAGAACCTCCACATAAAGCGGATTCAAACAATTATTGCTGATAAACTCAAACTGCCTGAGCAAGCGTTTATCGACCCTTCTTTCGATATCGATGTTCGAGATATCTTTGCGCGACTCCGAAAAGTCTAAAATCTCAATTCGCTCTTATTTGCCCATCCTTTCTTGTGAGAGATAACAATTAAATCCAGAGGGATGACCCTCAAGAATGCGTTTATTTGCAGGCTCTTTGCCATCTCCCTTGACGAGCGCGATAAGCTCTTACTTTCGTCCTTAGGGATGAACTTTCGAAAAATCATTTTTTGGTTTTACTGGACACGTGTGATGAGCATACCCCGCGGCATTGATACTCTCACGTAGCAGCCAAGACACTGATTCTTTTAAAAAATCTCCAAAACACCCCAAAACATTGCAAAATATGTCCTGTGCCCTCGTCACTTCCTTCAATCCACTCTTTAGGCGGCCAAGAAATCAGCAAACTACATCAATCAATCCCGCCGATCGGAAATAGAGCTATCTTTTCTTTGCGAATCGACCTACGGATGGGACAGGCAATCGGGCCTGCAGGTTTTCAAATGACAAACGATTCATCAAACACCACGTTTTTTTGTTCCGCCTTGTCGGAACTTGGGTTCTCACGACCCACGGCTATTCAAGAGGCCGCCATTCCACCCTTGTCCCGTGGCGAATCTTTGCTTGCTCTGGCGCCTACGGGTTCCGGTAAGACACTTGCCTTCCTTATTCCTTTAATGGAAAAGCTCGATTCGACTCTGCATGAGACCCAATTACTGATTCTCGCTCCTACAAGGGAGCTCGGTTTACAGATCGCGCAAGTAGCTCAACAACTTTCTTTGAATTTAAAGCTCAAGCAGGAGCGCCAGTTGCAGGTGCGCTCTATCTTTGGCGGCCATAAAGCTGAGGGGCAAAAAATTGAACTCCTCAAGAATCCCGCCGTTGTCATCGCTACGCCCGGACGAGCACTCGATCTTATTAAGCAAAATGTTCTGGATATTTCATGCTTAAAGTCAATCGTACTCGATGAGGCAGACCTTATGGTCGGCATGGGATTTGAGGAGCAAATTCGCAGGATCTGCGATCATCTTCCAAACAAGATTCAGGCGGCACTTTTTTCGGCGACAGAATCCGAAGGACAGAATCGACTTGTGAATCGCCTTGTCCATCGCGGGCTGCGTATTGATATGCGCTCATTTTTTGATTCAAAAAAGAACACAGAATGCGCAGAAAGCAATGGCGTCACCCACGAGGTGGTGACAATCCCTTCCGACACGCATCGCCTTAACTCCCTGGCACATCTGATTATGCAACTCTCGACCGAAGAGAAATCCGGGATTATTTTCTGTGAAACAAGAGATTCAGTTCAGAGGGTTGTGGTCGGATTGAAAGAGCAAGGGATTTTGACCGCAGGGTTGTCTGGGGAACTTGGACAAGTTGAACGCTCATCGATTATGCGCAGATTCAAAGCTGGTGGAGTCAAGTTTCTGGTGGCGACCAATGTAGCTGCACGTGGCATTGATGTCTCCTCGTTGTCGACGGTTATTCATTTTGAACTTCCTTCGACCCAGCAAGAATACGTGCATCGTTCTGGACGCACGGGCCGGGCGGGCAAGAGTGGACGGACCATCAGTCTTTGCACACCACAGAACAGACTTTTTCTGCGTCAACTGCTCGAAAAAACTGACATCAAACTAATTGACTGTTCTATGTCTCATGCCTTATCGACTCAATCATTTGCCCCAAGATTGGCTCATGAATTTGTCAAAATTCACATTAACCGTGGCAAATCCAACAAACTCCGTCCCGCCGATATTCTTGGCGCACTGACCAAAGATTTGGGTTTAGACAAAACTGATGTAGGCGGAATATTTATCTTTGACCATTTCACACATGTAGAAATTTCTCGACCTGTCGCCAATACAACGTTGCATAAGCTTTCAGGCAGAAAGATAAAAAATCTGATCGTGAAAGCTTCTACTGCCAGCGCTCTGTCGGCGCCCCGCGAGCGGAGATATTGAGCGATGTAATTTTTTGCGAAGACGATTCTTTTCGAATTGCTTTAAAAAAGCAAAACGCACCGTAAAACAAAGGAACATTCTTGAATACAATGCAAAGCTTTGCTGATTTGAAACTCATAGAACCACTTTTGCGCTCGCTGGACAAAAGCGGCTACATCTCCCCGACTCCCATTCAGCTCAAAGTCATTCCTTACCTTCTTGAGGGCGTCGATCTTCTTGGGATTGCTCAAACCGGTACAGGTAAAACTGCCGCGTTTTCACTTCCATTACTGCAAAACATTGTAACATATCCAAAGCGAATTCTTTCTAGGCAGGTGAGAGTCTTGGTTTTGACTCCAACACGAGAACTTGCCATCCAGGTCCATGAAAGTTTCAAGACCTACGGCTCAAATCTGAGAATAAAACTAGCCTTGGCCTTCGGCGGAGTCAGCCAAAATCCTCAGGTCCAAAGTTTAAGCGCCGGCGCTGATGTTTTGGTGGCAACTCCAGGCCGCTTGCTTGATTTACTCAGCCAAGGACACGTGAGCTTATCAAGCGTGGAAGCTTTTGTATTGGATGAAGCAGATCGCATGCTCGACATGGGCTTTATTCATGATATTCGCAAGATTCTTGCGGCACTCCCCAAAAAGAGACATAACCTTCTTTTCTCAGCGAGCATGGCCCCGGATACTGAGGCTCTCGTTAATGCTATACTCGTGAATCCGGTGAAAGTGGCCATCACTCCACCCTCGTCGACAGCAGAACTTATCAGGCAGAGCGTTATGTTCGTCGACAAATCAAATAAGCGTGAACTTCTTGCGCAGTTATTTTCCTCCAAAGACTTCAGACGGGTCATTATTTTTACGCGGACAAAACATGGCGCCAATCGAGTCGCAGAGTTTTTGACAAAGGTGGGTATTTCATCGAGAGCGATTCACGGGAACAAATCCCAGTCGGCGCGGCAAAATGCCCTCCATGAATTCAAAGTTGGGAAACTACGCGCACTCATCGCCACTGACATTGCAGCACGGGGTATTGATGTTGATGATGTTACGCATGTTATCAATTTTGAACTTCCCAATGAGCCTGAAACCTATGTCCATCGCATTGGTCGCACAGCCCGTGCCGGAACAACAGGAGTCGCCATTTCCTTCTGCGACGAAGAAGAGATTGCTTATCTGAGACAAATTGAGAAAGTTATCAAAAAACCAGTTGATATTGATAGAAACCAGCCGTTTCATTCCCAATCAGCTGAGCATTCCAGAGCCAAGCCGCCCGTTCAGAAAGGACGCCGCGGCTGAGCAAAGCAGAACTCTTGGCATCAAGTCCTTGAGATTCAATAATGTCAGCAAACGCCGGCGACTGAAAACTAACTGAACAAAATAAAATTGCACGGCAATGAACTCTGACACGCTTCTCTTCAATCACCCCTCAGAGCTTCTATTAGGGCAACCAACGTACACAGCCCAAAAAGAGTGGCTCTTTTTTGAATGACATCTCTCGTCAAATGAGAGCCAAATCTCTTTTCAACGACAAGTACCAATTCTTCACCATCATTTTGAGCTTCGGCCCAGCCCTGTGTTTTGAGAGGACCCAATTTTTGCTCAAGAAATTCTCGCGTGAAGCGTGCCTTCTGAGGGTTTATTGAATTCAAAAACCCCCGAACACTCAACGCTAAACAAACCATTCCCACTGGCTTTGTCTCACTCCCACCGCTGGGACCAGCAACACCCGTGACTGAAAGACCAATGTTTGCATCGAGAGTTTGCGCGGCACCTCGAGCCATTTCGATTGCGACTTCCGAGCTGACAGCTCCGCAAGAATTCAAGGTAGACTCTCGCACGCTCAGTAGCCGCATTTTAACTTCATTGGAATATGCAGTGACGCCGCCTCGAAAGACCTCCGAAATTCCAGACAACGAAGTCAACTCAGCAGCAATTCGACCTCCCGTGCATGATTCTGCAACTCCCAAGGAAATCTCAAGTTCCTTAGCCCCCTCAAGCAAGCGCTGAAGCAGAGTTTGTCGACCCGTAAACAATACTCTATCACCGAGCAATCTTTCGAGTTGATCCAACTCGTCTTTAAGGTCGATGTCGGCAAGTGCGGCAAATGACTCGTCGGCATTCTCTGCTTGTGCCCGAATGAGATACGTCACGTACCCTGCATGAGCCTGAAATGAAAATTCTGCCTGAGGAATCTTTTGCAAAACGGCCTGCTCAACATTTTTTATAAGCGTCTGTATGGCAGATTCACCCACACCCCAGATGGTCCACGGTCCCCACTCGCGTTGACCGCTGTGCGTTTTGGGCAAACGAGGGCGCACTTCCTCATCGAACATCGACTCACATTCCCAAGGCACTCCTGGCAAAGCAACAAGCGTCTTTAAGTCTCCGTTAATAAGTTTGCTCACCATAAACCCTGCTGCGGTGCCAAGACGATTTTTTAAAACAACGGCACCCTCTGGCAGCATGGCCTGCTTCTTGTTGCTGTCAGGAATTTCTTTCTTCCCTAACTTTTCAAAGGCTGTTCGGCAAATGGTCCACGCCTCGTCTGAAAACACGAGAGGCGCATGAAAAAATTCAGAAGCAACTTCACTTGTCAGATCATCTTTAGTCGGCCCTAATCCACCAGTCATGAACACAACATCATTGGATTCAAAAAGATCGCCAAGCGTTTTTGACAGTTGGCGCCGGTCATCGCCAACAAGGCGTGACTCACTTAGTATGAAACCCCATTCAGCCAGATTTCGCGCCAGAAAACGTCCGTTTGTATCCTGCGTTTTACCGGACAACACCTCATTGCCAGTAATCAAGAGTGCTGCTTTGGCTCGAGCCTTTGCGGTCACTGTGAGATTCTCTGAGGATTCTATTTCATGAATTGTTGATAAAAACTGATCTGTAATATCTATTTCGTTTAAAATAACGTGCGGATCAAAACGGCAACCACTGCGCTTGATCATGGCACTAACACCACAATATTTTGCGTAGGATAATGCAACGGCGCGCAACACCCGATCCGTTTCAAGTCCTTGTCCCTTCAGACGGTAGGTTAACTGGCAGGTATCAAAAACCCGCGGATGCTCTGTCGTCTGAGTCAATCCTGCCTCTACACTCAAATCTTCAAGCGGTTGGCGCATTTTTTTCAAAATGGAGACAACATCGACGCCCGTGCAACCTGCAATACCAAGCGCAACAAGCTCCTTCGGCGAATGATATCGCTTTGGTGTGTTGGAATCAGATGAGGCACCCATGTGGGTACACAAAGATCCTTCGGACAGTCCCTCAAACTCAAGTTCATAAGGATGCTCCTGTCTCAACCATCGCGCAGCAATTTGGATCATGATCACCTCCCATCGCATAAAAGCTCTCAAGAGTCTGCATACATGAAACCACGACAGAGACATCCTGCGCTTGGTTTTATGGAAGACCTTGGGCCTTAACGACGATGAGATTGTATCAAAAAGGAGGAGAGTTCCAGCAGGGCTGCCTCAAAAGGCATTTCACCTGAAATCACCCGATCAGCGCGAACCTTGCAAGGCTCAACAAATTGCTCGTGCATGGGTCGGACGGTCTCTTTAAAGCGCTGTTCAACAGACTCCGGAGTACGTCCCCGATCTCGCACATCTCTGCGCAATCTCCGATCATAGCGGACATCCTCGGCAGTCTCGATAAAAATCTTGTGATGAAATCGAGATTCCAGAGATGCATCCGATAAAATCAAAATACCTTCGATGACGACGTAGGGCTTAGGAAAAACAATTCGCTGAATGCGAGTTCTCGTATAGGATTTAAAATCATATTGAGGAACAGCAACCTGGTGTCCCGCAGAAAGTAAGTCGAGATGTGTGCACAAAAGAGGAAACTCAAACGCCTCGGGATGGTCAAAATTCATGGCGACACGATCTTCAAGAGCTAAATGACCCAAATCGCGATAGTAATCATCCTGCCTCAACAAAGCCACTTGATCCGGTCCGAGAAAATCAACCAGCTTTTCACAAAAGGAGGTTTTGCCACTCCCAGAGCCCCCACAAACTCCAATCACTAGCGGAGGGACATGCCCATGTGCACGGTAACCCGTCGCATCAAGCACCTTGCGGGACAGTGAGTGCAGCCTCGAGGCCGACCATCCGAATGTCATACGAATTCCTCATTTGGGGATGCCCCGTCCTCTAGCGACTTGATGGCCATTTGGCAAGTTGCAAAAAAAAAAGAGCGCACTAGACTGCGGCACGAAGATAAAACAACTGTCCTGACTGAGCTTTGGGGTCGCCCCCTGCTCTGGACGAGCGGAGCAGACCATGAACCGTCCCATCGTACCTCTCTTATCGCCCCATGATTCCGGTGGCTCTCATGGCAATGGAAGCTCCGGAAATGCCAGCGGCACACAGATTGCCGGTGTATCGTTCGAAAAAGTGCCACGCATTCTGATCGCGAAACCTGGACTTGATGGCCATGACCGCGGGGCAAAATACATCGCAAAAGCATTGAGAGATGCCGGCATGGAAGTCATTTATACGGGAATTCGGCAATCGCCGGATGATATTGCTCTCACTGCTGTTCAGGAAGACGTTGACGTCGTGGGACTCTCGCTTCTTTCAGGGGCACATTGTGAACTTTTTCCTCGTGTGATCGATGCCCTCAAAAAGCAGGGAGGTGCTGATATTCCCGTCATTGGCGGCGGAATTATCCCCGAGGAAGACATTCCGGCTCTTCTCAAAGCGGGCGTAGGGGCGATTTTTACCCCTGGCACGCGCATCGAGGACGTCATCATTCAGATCAAGAGACTTCTGGAGAAATAGATCGTGACTTTGACAACAGCCCAATCCATCGAACGACTGAACTCAGAGCGCGCCAAAGCTTTTGAAGGCGGTGGTGCCAAAAGAATCGATGCCCAGCATAAAAAAGGTAAAATGACAGCGCGTGAGAGAATCACAGAGTTTGTCGACCCGGGTTCATTCGTCGAGTTTGATGCGTTTGTTGTTCATAATTGCTCTGATTTTGGAATGGACAAGCAAAAAGTTCTTGGTGATGGCGTCGTCACAGGCTGTGGTCAGGTTGATGGCAGACCGGTCTACATTTTTGCGCAGGACTTCACTGTCTTTGGTGGAAGTTTGTCTGAAATGCATGCCCGTAAAATTTGTAAAATAATGGATCTTGCCGTGCAAAATGGGGCTCCTGTCGTTGGACTTAACGACAGCGGGGGAGCTCGCATTCAAGAGGGTGTCGCAAGCTTGGGCGGTTACGCCGAAATTTTCTTCCGGAACACGCAAGCGAGCGGCGTCGTCCCTCAGATCAGCGCAATATTGGGTCCCTGTGCGGGCGGAGCGGTCTACTCTCCAGCAATCACCGACTTTATCATCATGACCCAACAGACATCTCACATGTTCATTACGGGCCCTGATGTCATCAAAACCGTAACGGGTGAAGAGATTGATTTTGAAACACTGGGTGGAGCGGAAACTCATAATGTAAAAAGCGGCGTTGCAGATGCTGCCTGCTCAGATGAATATGAAACACTTCAATTCGTCAAAAGACTGTTGTCCTATTTGCCGCAAAACAATTTGGAGTCTCCTCCGGTTCAACCGAGTACAGATTCTGCAGAGCGCGCAGATATTGAGCTCAACACACTGATTCCGGACAATCCCAACCAGCCTTATAGTATGCACGAGGTAATCAAGCGGGTTGTCGACAACGGTTCATTCCTCGAACTTCAGCCGATGTATGCCAAAAACATGATCATCGGTTTTGCCCGTCTCAATGGACAGTCAGTGGGCGTAGTCGCCAATAATCCCATGGCACTCGCAGGCGTTCTTGACATTAACGCCAGCATTAAAGGCGGACGCTTTGTTCGATTTTGTGATGCCTTCAATATTCCGTTGATCGTCTTGACCGACGTTCCCGGTTTTCTTCCCGGAACAGCTCAGGAGTTCGGCGGAATTATCAAGCACGGCGCTAAGTTGTTATACGCATTCTCTGAAGCCTCGGTTCCGCGTTTTACAGTCATCACCCGCAAGGCCTATGGTGGAGCCTATGACGTTATGAACAGCAAACACATTGGTGCGGACCTGAACGTCGCGTGGCCATCGGCGGAAATTGCGGTCATGGGCCCGGAAGGGGCCTGCAACATTATTTTCAAAAATGAAATCGCTCAAGCCGCAAATCCAGATGCCAAACGAAGAGAGCTCATCGAAACCTATCGTGATACATTCGCCAACCCTTACGTTGCTGCATCAAAGGGTTTTATTGACGACATCATCGAGCCACGACATACTCGCAAAACTTTGATCCGTGCACTCCAAATGAATGCCAACAAGCGTAAAAATCTTCCGCGTCGCAAGCACGGTAATATTCCCCTTTAAAAGCGGAGCAAAATCAGACAGACCATGACCAACGCTAAAAAATATAAAGAGCTTGTTCACAGACCATTCAAAAAAATCTTGATCGCCAATCGTGGCGAAATTGCAGTCCGGGTGATCCGTGCTTGCCGCGATCTCGGATTGTCACCCATTGCCGTCTATTCGGAGGCCGACATTAATTGCCGCCATGTCTCAATGGCGGATCAAGCATGGTGCATTGGTCCCAGTCCGAGTGCGGAGAGTTATTTACGCATTGATAAAATCATTGAAGCAGCAAAACTATCAGGTGCTGAAGCGGTTCACCCAGGATTTGGTTTTTTATCCGAAAATGCAGATTTCGCAAACGCCGTCTTGGAAGCAGGCCTCATTTGGGTTGGACCTTCACCACTGGCAATCCATTCGATGGGCGACAAGACTTTTGCTAAACGCGCCGTAACAGCAGCAGGAGTGCCTTGCTCTCCTGGTAAAAATGAACCTTTAAAAGATGTCGAAGATCTGAAGAAGGTGATTTCCGAGATTGGTTTTCCTGTCATTCTTAAAGCTGCTGCGGGAGGCGGAGGACGCGGCATGCGTGTCATTCGCAAGGTCGATGAAATTGATGATTCATTTGCTAACTGTCAGCGCGAGGCGCTGAGCTATTTTGGCAATTCAGACGTCTTTTGTGAGCGGTTCATCGAACGACCACGTCACGTCGAGATTCAAATTCTTGCTGATAGTCACGGACAGGTTGTTCATCTCTTTGAACGTGATTGCACCATCCAGCGCCGTAATCAAAAGCTGATCGAGGAAGCACCCAGCAGTTATATCTCAGAGGCCACACGACTTGAAATGGGTCGAGTCGCCGTCAAAGCCGCGCAATCGGTTGGCTATGTCAACGCAGGAACATGCGAATTTATTCTTGAATCACCCGACAAGTTCTACTTCATGGAAATGAACACACGTATCCAAGTTGAACATCCGGTTTCTGAAGCGATCACTGGTATTGACCTCGTTCAATGGCAGTTGCGTATTGCTGCGGGAGAGAAACTCCCATTCAGCCAAAAAGATCTTCATATCCGCGGGTGGGCTTTCGAAGCACGGGTCAATGCAGAAGACCCCTTTAATGGATTCCGTCCCTCGGCAGGCGAAGTGACTCGCCTTGAGCTTCCGGCCGGGCCAAATGTGCGCGTCGACACTCACCTGTATGCAGGATACCGCATTCCAACGCATTACGATTCGATGATTGCTAAAATCATTGTTCATGGCCAAAATCGTGAAGATGCGTTGGCGAAACTTTATCGCGCGCTCGGTGAGACACTCATTGACGGAGTTGAGACAACGATCCCCTATCATCAGGCTCTCATTCAAAGTCCAGCCTTCCGGTCGGGCGAGTACACAACACGTTTTGTTGAAGAGAACGAATCACTGCTCAAGGATTTCGAATCTCATCAAGTAGAATTGAATGCTGCGTCTGCGCTGGCATCGATGCTGCACATTAAGAGTGGTTCGTTTTTACAAGGGAATAACCCTCCTTCTAACGGCAACTCCTCAGCAGCATCACCGGCGGCAGCATCAAATTTAGAGTCTGCACCGCAGCAAAGCTCATGGGCACAAGCTCACCGGCTTGAAGCAACGCGACGCTAAAAGATTGAGAAAGGTGAAAGACAAATGAGATTTAAAGTTCACCAAAAAGGCGACTCTGCAAGCTGGCACTTTGAAATTACAGACCGGATGCTCTCGCAAGGCATGCAACCGGGAATGGCTTTTATGGCCCGCCAGCTGGATGCTGACATGAATGATGTCGGCGAAATCGAAGTCCGTTTGCATCAGGATGGGCGATCCATTTGCGTTGGCAATACTGTGATCCCGTTTTCTGGAGCAATCACACTCCTCAAGGGTCATGACGCACGCATCAAGATGGGCGCACCGGCAACGTTCCGAAGAATTACGGTTGAACCCGTGAAGCCTATTGCGATCAAAAAATCCGCAGCAAATCTTGGAGGTGGGGATCAAAAATCTCCACTAACAGGCAAGGTATTGTCCGTGCTTGTTACAAACGGTCAACGGGTGAGTGAAGGTGATGTGCTGCTCACCATTGAAGCGATGAAAATGGAAAATAGAATTCAAGCAGAGTGCGCTGGATTGATACAAAATATCAAAGTGAATCCCGGCAGCACAGTCTCAGTTGGCGACTTTCTCTGCACACTACAACCGCTAGTTGATGAGAACGGCAAATGAAAATTCATCGTTCCATCGATGTCTCTCAGCTGACCCGTGAACTGACAGGCGAGCAGCTGGTCGAAGGAATGACTGATATTTGGCGCTCCCGCGTCCGCGCCTTGAGCCGAGCGATCACTTTTTTAGAAAACGATCCGCTGCTCGCGATGACGGTTCTTTCACAAGCAACCGCTTCCTCCACAATTTCTGCAACACAACCGACTCAATCGAGGGTCATCGGTCTGACCGGTCTTCCCGGAGCCGGAAAATCATCACTCACAAATTTACTGATACGGGCGTTGCGGCAAGCAGGACAAACCGTGGCAGTGCTGGCCGTTGATCCTTCCTCTCCTTTGTCTGGTGGAGCTGTTCTTGGAGATCGAGTCCGCATGCAAGAACACTTCCGTGATGCCGGAGTTTTCATTCGCTCGATGGGAAGCCGCGGAGCCTTAGGAGGGGTTGCACAGTCAACGCGGGGTGCCATTCGTCTCGCCGGTCTTCTGGGTTTTGATAAAATCATCGTTGAAACGGTCGGTATCGGACAAAGTGAAAGCGAAATTGTTGAACTAGCCGATACAACCGTTCTTGTTCTTATGCCCAATAGCGGAGACGAAGTGCAGCTTATGAAGGCCGGTGTTCTTCAATTGGCTGATGTGTATGTTGTCAATAAAGCAGACATCGCAAACCCATCACGCATGATCAATGAACTTCATGAGAATACTGCTCCCGACGATCCGCAGGCTTGGTGCCCGCCGGTTGTGGCAACGAGTGCAACAAACGAACAAGGAATCGATCAGCTGATTCAGGCCATCGAAAAACATGGGGTTTACGAAACAACACACCCTAAAGGGTTCCAAATCAGAAAATCTCGGGCCATGAGAGAAATCCTCAGAGCCTTGCACAATGTCGTCGAAATTGATTTTCTCTCTCTCATCGAAGGTCTGCCGCCGGAGAGTCTGGAACAAGTCATTGATGGCAGGCGGCCTGCACTTGCAATTGCGCATGAACTGGCAAAAAAATTTAAAGGGTCAACGCAATGAGAATTCTACGCATCAACCACCTCGGCATTGCGCCCAAGCAGCCCGATGCTGCGAAATCTTTTTTTGGTACTCTTCTGCAGCTGAATAACTCTGGTCAAGAGACAGTTGCTGATCAGAAGGTTCACGTCACTTTTTTTGATGTCGAACAGAGTCGTCTCGAGATCCTGGAACCGACCGAAGACAATAGTCCGGTTGGAAAATTCTTGGCAGAACGAGGTGGAGGGATTCAACATCTGGCACTTGAGGTGGATGATATTGACGAATGGCTGACAGCACTGAAAAATAAAGGTGTTCAGCTCATCGACAACGAGCCGCGGCGTGGCGCACACAACACAAAGATTGCATTCATACACCCGCGCTCAACGGGAGGCCTTTTAATAGAGCTTACGCAGGAAATGAAAGAATCAAAATAAGTGATTAAAAACCAGGTTCTAAAAGCTCATCAACCGATACTCATGACTCACGGAGTGAAGCGGATGAAATCAGTCCTCAAGAAAATACTCTATTCAGCAGTTCTCACCTCAGTTGTTTTACTTCCAAGCGCCTGCGAAATTAAGCCCATAAGCGAATTGACAGCGGATGATGGAATCGCACGTTTGCGTGGGCTGCATAAGGATGAGAGTTGGGAGCGACTCGTTCAGGAAGTCAATGAGTATCGAAGCCGCTATCCATATTCTCAATATGCCTCCGAAGCAGAACTGCTGCAGGCAGATGCTTACTTTAAAACCAATCGTTATCCCGAATGCATTGCCAATTACGACGACTTTTTGCGCCGAAATCCAAATCACTCGCAAGCGGATTTTGCACTCTATCGCATTGCAAAGTCATATGATCTTCAAAGCCCAGATGATGTTGACCGCGAGCAGGCAATCACTCAAAAGTCGATGGACAAGTACAAAGAACTACTGAATCGCTTTCCAAAATCAACTTTTACAACAGAAAGTGTTGAACGATTGGCTCAACTCAAACGACGTTTGGCTCAACACCACTTATTTATTGCAAACTTTTATTGGAAAAAAGATATCTGGCACGCTGCGCTCACCCACTTTCTACGCGTTGCCGATGGGTTCAGCGAATTTAGTGACCTTCAAACTGAGGCTCTCTCAAAGGCCGCGCAGGCATACTTAAAACTGGCTGAACAACTGGAACGAAATCCGCGCTCAGACGCGTTGAGTTTCTACCGCTCCAGAACTCCAGCAGAGTTAAAGCAAAAATCTAGTCAGTTACTTGAAAGAAAGAAGGCGCTTTCAGGAGGACAGTCACAAGAGCCCATCAACAAGGAAGGTTGATTCAACCAAAGGCTGTTGATTAATATTCACACCAAAATTGAAAATCAATTTCAAACGCTTGAGTCAGAAAATGTATACGTTTTCACGTTGCGACTACGGCCTCGCACGATGTCCTCTGCAACAAAGCGGAGCCTCTGAGGCCGACTCAATCGTTCGAGAACAGAATCTGTTGCCAAGACTTCAACGGAATGCTTCTTCGTCAAAGCCTCAACCCGCGAGGCGGTGTTTACAGTATCTCCAATGACAGTATATTCGCGCCGAAATTCAGCACCCACATCCCCAACAATGGCACGCCCCGAGTGCAATCCAATACCAATTGTTAAGGGCTTCTCATCATCAGCAGCTCGTTTCTGATTTAGCCTTCGAATAGCGTTCTTCATCATTTCCGCACAATCCAGTGCTCTATCTGCATGCTGAGGATCGGCAACGGGTGCACCAAAATAGGCCATTAGCCCGTCACCGATATATTTATCGAGAGTTCCTTTCGATTCGAAAACACAGGCAACCAATTTCTCATGCACAGAATTGAGCAGCCTAACAACCTCATGTCCCGTCATTTTTTCGCTGATCTGAGTAAAATCACGAATATCAACGAAAAGCACGGTTACATCCATTTCCTTGCCTTCTGGCTGGACATTCTTTGAGGACAACAAAAAATCAACAACACTCGGTGAGAAATATCGTGTCATTTTATCAAGACGATTCTGTTCATCAAAAAATCTTCGCACAAGAGCCTTAAAACGATTGGCCAAATAATAACCGATAAAACATGAACAGATGATTAAAAACATACCAACGATAATTGTGTCGCGAGGAACATTCGCCTCAATTGCTAAAACATACATGGCCAGACAACCAAACACACTGCTCAACAACGAATGGCGGACACTAAAATAAAAACCAGATAATTGAACCATGAGCATCATGAATGGAATAGCCAAAACACCAATTACCAAATGAATATTTTTAGAAGGTACATGAACCCACTCACTCGCCCATTTCTGAAGTATCAGATAAGTAAAAGGGATATCAACAAAGGAAAGTGCGTAGGTGCTTGCTGAGCGAAAATGCTGACTGCGTTCAGAGGACACGCAAAGCAACAGAGCTACCAGCAAATACATCAAAAAAATTATCTCTTTTCCCTGAAAAGATGGAAGTCCAACACCCCAGCCCATCAACAGATGGAGTATAAAAAAAATAGACACTAAAAATACGCGAACGTAGGAAAGAATACGAGTATTTTCGACTCGCTCCAATTCAATCTGCCGAGATAACGTTTCACCCATTTTCCGCATTATGCCACCAACTCCCGAAGTTTCAGAATTGCATGAATATAATAGCCTGGATCTATCAACTCAACCCATTTTCTTTAAGAGATGTGATTGCAGCAAGATCAACGAAATGCGTCCTGTCTCAGGAATGATTAATGCCTGAAGCTCGGTGTCAAATCGTGCTGCCTGCGCAGCTTGATTGGCGATCACTAGCAATGTATTCAAACGATCCAAATCAAGCCATTCGCCAGAAGGAGGAAGGTCTGATTCGCCTTGAAAATTGAGCTCACATAGACTCAATTCAATTTCAGTGTCTGTTTTTATTTTCAGCGGAAGTCCTTGGCTTCTGCACAAAGTCGGCCGAACGGGGTAAATGCTGCAAACATTACTCACTAAAAAGACACATGATCCGGGACTTCCAGATTCAGCACCTAATGGAGTTGACTCTTGCCATTTGGAAGCAATATCTCTTTGCCTTTCAGGATCAAGAGATAAAAACCATGACTTAATCAATTGAGCCTCAGCAGGAAAGACGGTTATCCCGGATATACAACAGCTGGCACAACCCAAACCGCACTTCATTTGTCCTTGATAACGAGAGAAAAAATTCTCAAAAAAAGAACTTACATTAGCATGCAAGCTCTCAATCACATCACCATTTTTTGATTTCTGATTTTTCTCATGACCCATGAAAAGTCCCTCTGTGAATGACCCATACATCACAGAGGATGCAAAAAAAGCCGACTTATTTTAACAGACCCTATCCGGAAAATGACGCTTCTCATTATTCCGCCACTCAAGGTATTCTTTAAAAGTGGCTAAAAAAGCATTCGAGAGGTGTCATGTGTTAAGATCAATCGGCTTATTTCTGGGTGCTGGGGTTGTTTGGCTCTTTTTATTCTCTATCCCTATAGGTCATGGAAAGACTCTTTATCAACTCGGCCAACATTACATAATAAGAACCACTCCGGTTCAGTGGTTAGGACGTCAAATCGTAAGTGGTTACGAGACAACCCTTGAAGCGACGGAAGATAAAGCAACAGGTACCTCATTCAAAGAGTTGCCTGAGAAATTCTCGCATAAATAAGCCGAAAATGCTCACTCCAACGCAATTGTTTGCTGAGGAAAGCGACTTTCAAAAGGCCATGGAAGTATGGATTGCAAATGTTTTTCTCCCAAAAGCAGTGCGATAAGACGATCTAAACCCAGCGCATTACCTAAACATGGGAACAAACCAACGTTCATGGCACTCTCAAATTGCTGATCTACAAACACATCTGTTCGTTCCGCAGTCAGTTTAGACATCCTCTGTAAATACACCGACACATCTATGAGCTCGCGATACCCGTTACAGATTTCTACACCATAGATATAGGCCTCAAAACGATCCACACATCCTTTGAATTGTCTGCTTTTGCTCGCCAATGCACCCATTTGCTCAGGATAGTGAGTCACAAAGCAAGCTTTATTTTGAGCCAAAAAAGGCTCAATAAATTCCATAAATAGTTTACAAAAAACATCATCCCATGAGTCTGTATCAACGACCGAACGGCATACCGTAGACGCTGCCGCACGGAAGGCTGCGACATCCGATAATGCAAGCAGGTCCATGGAAAGAATCGAAGCAAAGAGCTCAGGAACCGAAAACACAGGCCAACGGTCGGATGGAAGTGGCAAAACACTCTGAATAGCCGACGCAATGGAAAGAATCAGGCTTTGGGTTTCGATGATCAAACTCTCAAAGTCTTCGCCCAGGCGATACCATTCAATCAATGAGAATTCTGGATCGTGGTGTTTGGATAATTCTCCTTCATTGCGAAAAGCATGAGTCAGCGCAAAAAGGCGCGGAGCGCCCTCCGCAATAATTTTCTTCAAGGCCAATTCCGGACTGGTCGGCATTTCCATTGGCCACTGATTCCCGCGATGATCTACATATTGAGTTCGAAAAGTCTTTAAATAACGTTCTAGCGCGCCGGAAGGGACAAGCACAGGTGGGTCTAGCTCCAAGTAATCTCTGCGACTAAAAAACAATCGAGCCCCATTCATTGCTGTGGCCCGTTGCCTTAATTTCTGAACTCGGGAAGAAGTGGCTGTCATGAGAAAAAGTGTCCCTGACGAAGTGCCATCGACTATTGGACAGATTGGTTTTTGGCGAGGATCAGCAATCCTCGAAAGTGACCATGGAACGTTCTCTTCTCCGGAAACCAGCTGCAGGTCTGAAATCACAAGAAGAGTGTCTCCATCGCGATATTTGGACACCTGCCGCCCATTGAACCGCTCACCTTTGACAAAAAAACGATAGATTGACCCGAATTGAAGTTTCAATCCACTCAATTGATCATCAATTTTCACAGGCCAAATCGCTCCGGACGCATCTGAAAAACCAGGTTGCCCGTACTGCTCAAAATAGCGGCCAAACCCCAATCTTGAACCCAAGCTGCACGTCTTTCTCAGCTCAAAGTGCTCCTTGAGGGAAAAAACTTTCATTTCTTTTTCGAACCCTTCGATCTCGAGCTTCTGCTCTTAGGGCTTTTCGAAACAGGCTTGCGCTTGACCTTTTTTAAAGTACTCCTCTGCGCACTCGAGGAGCGTTTAGCTTCCCCTCGGCCTGATGGCTGATGTGCTCGTGGTTGCAATGCTTTTGCCACCTCCGAAAAGGCACTACCAGGAGTGAACCGGTGTTTGGAGTCATCCCATTCGCCAGCAATAATTCCTGTCAAAAGCTCAAAAGCCTCCTCGACACGCGTCACTGACCAAACATGGAACTCACCGCGTTCAACAGCTTCGCGAACTTCACGTTGAAGCATAAGATGCTTCATATTTTGCACAGGAATGATAACCCCTTGACGACCATTGAATCCCTTAATTTTACAGACTCGATAGAAGCCTTCAATCTTTTCGTTGATTCCACCAACAGGTTGAACCTCACCAAACTGATTGACTGACCCAGTGACCGCAATGCTCTGATCAATCGGCAGATTGGCGAGCGTGCTCAGAATAAGAATCATTTCCGCCAAAGTCGCCGAATCACCGTCCACACCACTGTAATTCTGTTCAAAACAAATCGTTGCTGCCAGTACAACGGGATCTTTTTTTGCAAAAACAGCATTTATCCAGCTTGTTAAAATCGAAATACCCTTGTTGTGAATTTTACCGGACAAGGCAGCATCACGCTCGATATTCACGATACCCGGTTTGCCCTTATAGGTGCGACAGGTAATGCGAGTCGGCATTCCAAAAGAGACGTCACCCAAATTATAAACAGCAAGACCATTAATCTCGCCTACACGTCGTGAGCTGGCTGAAATAAGAATATCTCCGCGAGTCACCATTTCACCCAAGTGGTCCTGAACGAGTGCCGAGCGAAAATGTCTTTCTTCAACTGCTCTTTCGACATCATCTCGAGTGATCTTTTTAGCCTTCCGCTCTTTTGCGATGAAATCCGCTTCGATGGTCAGATCTTTAATCAGACTGAATCGCGTGGTTAATTTATCCTGATCGTCGACAATCCGACTCGAGAATTCGACAATGCTCGATATCGCCGATGCCTCAAAAGGCAATAGATTTTCGACTTGCGTTCGCGTAGTCACAAAATTGATGTAATCCCTAATTGTGTCTTCATTGCGAGGCATTTGAAGATCAAAATCAGCTTTTATTTTGAAAATCTTATTAAAATCTTCATCAAACTGGTACAGCATCCGATAGATCCAATCGGAGCCAATCAATATAATCTTAACATTCAAAGCAATTGGTTCGGGACGTAATCCGCTCGTTGGTAAGATGCTAAATTGTTCTCCCAAATCCTCGATAAAAAGCTTTTGGTTTTTAAGGACGCGTTTTAAGGTATCCCAAACTTGCGGAATCTTAAGCACGTCAATTGCGTTAAGTACCAGGTACCCACCATTGGCACGAGCAAGCGCACCGGCCTTAATCATCTTAAAATCGGTGGTATAAATTCCGTATTCGATATTTTTCTCAATTTTACCAAAAAGATTATAAAATGTTGGATTGGTTTCAATGACAATCGGAGCGCCTTTTGTTTCAGTGTTATCAACAAAAACATTCACACGATATGGAAGATAAGAATCACCCTTTCTCAAATGGTGAGGTACTGGACTTTCATCTTCATCCCCTTCATCGTCATCATCATCCTTCGCAAAGTCTTCGATGTTTTCCAGAAGATGCTCTTTTGCCTCATTCAAGTAGCCAACTATCGCTTCATTTTCAGCGTATTCACGCAACAATGGCTGCATTGCGGCACTGACCACATAATCACCGATTTCAGAACGGAGTGATTCAAGCTTTTGCTTAGTTTCATTCTCAATCGCTCGAACCTTACGGGCAAAATCCAGAACCTCAGGCTCCAATTGATTTCTCTCAAGTTCTATTTTTTCCTTTTGTTCATCAGATAATTCAGCATAATCTTTTTCCGAAAGCGGCTTTCCATCAACAATTGGAACAGTCACAATTCCCATTCTTGTTGATTTCACGCCAAAATTCATGGCCTTTGACGTTCTTTCAAGTTCACTGAATAATTTTGCTTTTTTCTCATTACTGGAATTCACTGTCGAGTTAACATTGTTTTCATATTCCTCAGACTGCAATGCATCGGGAATTTCAGTTGTGAGCTGCTCGACCAATTCATCCATGTCCTTTTTGAATTTTTTGGCCAGACCTGTCGCAACTTCGATGGCTCGCGGTGATTCAGTGTTTTTAAAATTGTAAACATAGATCCAGTCAGAGGGGGTCCGCTGAGTCTCAGCTGTTTTCTTCAAAAAACCTCGAATGACGCTCGTTTTACCTGTTCCTTGAACTCCGGCAACATAGATATTGTAACCCGGCTTTTGAACGCCCAACCCCACGTTAATTGCACGAACAGCGCGTGCCTGCGATATAATCTCATAATTAGGAACACTGGTTGCATTCTTGGCAACCGTTTTTTCATCAATTGAGCTCTTTCTAAATACATCTTCAGCCGTCAAATGGCGAAAGGCACGCTTGGTCTTGAGAAGCTTTGTTCGAAAAGGAAATTCCTGATCGCGCTGAGCAAGCAATTTAAGCGTCAGACCACTTCCGCTTTCAGTGGCTTTAGGCTCTCTTTTTGTTTCTGCACGGCTTGGAGACTTCTTAGACGATGTATTTTTTTTCTTCACGACAAATCCTGTGTCTACGCAAATGAATCAACTACACTCTGATTGCATCAAAAATTTACAATTATCGCAAGCTTTCCGGTGAAGGAACCGTCAGAGGGCCAGCAATGCCAGCCCGCTGTTCACTATGAACCGAAAGCTTGACAGCATTCTTTCGGCAGAGGTCACACCGCCCGCACACGGGAGCACGGTTATCTGCAAAAGCTCCAATGCGGGGCAAAAAAAATGCTTCAGCTTGAGTCATCCGACACTTTTCGTCAGTCACAAAACTCGACAATGCTTGAAGGCTGAGCTCCAGAGCAGAGCGCCATCGTTGATACCTTGGAATGGATGCAAGAGCCTCATCAAGACTTCCCCTCAAAAGAACTGAATGCTGCGCATCAGGGACAGGTATTAGCTCAAAATCCAAATGCTTTTTTTCTGAATAGTGACGGAGGACTTCAATAATTTTGGACTCTGAGACTCGCAAGTCCTCAACAACCTCGTTCATTGAAAAACTGATTCGAAATGGGCCCGCAATTATAACTTCACTTTTCACTCTCTGCTGAATCCATTCAAGAACAAGTCGCCTTCTTGATATACCGACGGGCAGCTCTGCCAAAAGCTCAGTCAGCCGGTCAGAAGCACTGAGAGTCAAATTCATCCACGATGAGCGGGTTGAGTCCAAGCCTCCTCCACAACCAAGCATGGAAAGAGTCGCAAGGAGACTTTGCAACGAAGAATCGATGTCGCGCGAAGATTTCATCAAAAACTTTATCAACGTCTGTATTTTAGTCTTTTGACAGAGAACTGACTGCCTTTTTCCCGGAAAAACCGTGGAGAGCAGTTCAATCCTTTTCCGAGTCTCTGATGTATGAGGTAACAATTTTTCAAATTGAAAGGATCTTTTCTTTGGATCAGACCCGGACCAAACAATCACAGCACGTGAGGGCTCTCCCTTCCGTCCAGCCCGTCCCATCATTTGGAACATTTCTTCAATATTACCCGGAAAGCCAACCACAACGATCAGTTGTACGTCCGGAAGATCAATTCCCATACCAAAAGCTAACGTTGCACAAATCACAACCGGACGCTTTGATTCCCGCAGATACTCCTCCACTGACCTGCGGGATTCACGATTAAGGCCAGCATGGTATACAACAGAATTATAGCCTTGCTTCCGCAGTTCCAGTGCTGCTTTCTGACACATCTCTCGACGAGTGAAATAAAGAATCGATTTCCGCGAATTGGATTCTTGAAGAATCTTTAGGACAGCAGACCAGCGCTCATCTTCTGAAAAAACACGAATGGAATCGACATCAATATTGTCCTTCAGAGGCCTATCAAGAACCTCGTACACTGCGTCACTCTCCGGAAAAACCATTTCCTTCATCAAGCGACGACTTGGCGTTGACGCTGTTGCTGTCAGTGCAAGAATGCGCGGAACTCTGAGATCTTTTAATAAGACAGCCAATTGACTGTATTCTGGGCGGAAGGAATGCCCCCATGTGACGACACAATGAGCCTCATCAACAACTACCATTCCAAGACGAAGTCGGCGAATCAACTTTTGAAAGCCCGCTAGACAGAACCTTTCAGGACTCACAAAGAGCAGTCGCACGGATTGTTGCAGCAATGATGCAAAGGCTTTTCGACGTTCGTTTTCATCTTGTTCCGAATAAATAGCAACAGTTTCAATGCCCGCCTCAACCATTCGCTGGACCTGATCCCGCATGAGAGCAATCAATGGACAAATAACAATCGTTACCGATTCTTTAAAAAGCAGGCTTCCGAGCGCATAGAGGAGAGTCTTGCCTGAGCCTGTTGGAAGCATTGCAAGGACTTGTCGGTGTTGTTGCAGAGCCAAAAAAACCTCACGCTGACGCGGGCGGAGCGACTCCAATTGAAAATGTTTTGAAGCAAGGGCTTCAAGATGTGAGAGAAGCGCCTCGGATTCCGTCACGAATGCCTCTTAGTTTAGCATTTATTAATTCAGAGCAGAACCTTAGCAGGAGCGTACGTAAGAGCAACAAGCCGTGACGTATTGGCCTGAATTTTTGAACTGTGTATAGTGCAGAAGCTGCCTCGGAGGTCTCCGCATGCCACTTCGGTTAAGAATTTTATTACTGAGCATTCTTGGATTTGGGCTTGGGTTTGCTGGTATCTACGCGTTTTCAAATAGAGACAGCAGTGGTACAGCCAACGCCTCAGACAGCAAACCTATTGAACTTGATTGGGCCGCGCTCAGAGAGCTTGACTTAAACTCAGGTCAAGCGAGCTCTCGTTTGAAAGACGCTGACGGTAAGAAGGTCAAAATTCCCGGGTTTATGATTCCTCTCGAAGACAACCAAAGCAATGTGTCCGAATTTCTTCTGGTCCCGAGTCCCATGGCATGCATTCATGTTCCAGCACCACCTGCAAATCAAATGGTGACGGTCCGTATGGCAGGTGGCCGAAAGGCGACAATGACCTTTGGTCCCATCTGGGCTCAAGGTCGACTGCGCATAAGCGACGTTCAAGGACCATACGGAAAATCATCGTATGAGCTCGTAGGTGAGATAACTATTCCCTATCAGTAGAACCTCTGGAACGAGCCAAATGCGATTAAACTAATCAAAGATTAGACAATAACAGAAGCTTCATCATCGTCAGGAGCCAACTCTCATGCTTCTCTCCAAACTCGTCGGTCGCACTGTCAAAGAAACTCCCCGCGATGCTGAGCTCGTCAGTCATAAATTTCTTCTGCGTGGGGGGTTTGTCCGTCAATACACAGCCGGGATCTACGGACTTCTTCCCTTGGCGCAGCGCTCCATCGCAAAGATTGAAAAAATATGTCGAGAAGAAATGAACGCTGTTGATGGGCAGGAAGTTAAGATGCCTTGCTTAGGCACAAAAGAGCTCTGGGATGAAAGCGGACGATATGGCGCAATCGGCAAAGATATGTTCCGTTTGCAGGACCGCCATGACAAGCCAATGGTTCTGTGTATGACTCACGAAGAGCCTGTCGTCTTTTTTGCTCGCTCTGAGCTGACAAGCTACCGTCAGCTTCCTGCGATGATGTACCAAATTCAAACAAAGTTCCGTGACGAGCCGCGCCCGCGTGGCGGCTTGGTGCGGCTTCGTGAATTCACGATGAAAGACGCATACAGCTTTCATGCCAATGAAGAAGATCTTCAGCGATATTATTGGCGGGTTCATGAAGCCTATATGCGCTTTTTTAAGCGAACAGGCTGCAGAAATTTTGTGAGCGTGTTGTCCGACAACGGCATGTTCGGGGGGAAGTTTTCCCATGAGTTCATGATGCTCGTTCCCTCTGGCGAGGATACACTGATCACATGCACTCATTGCGATTATAAAGCGAATCAGGAAATTGCGACCACCCCCTTCAAAATCTCAAAGTCAACTCCACAGCCTTTGGCTACAGTATCAACGCCCAATATAAAGACCATCAATGAACTCGCAAAATTTTTGAAACTTTCGGAAGAGCAAACCGGCAAAGCAGTCATGTATCAAACTAAGGACAACGAGCTCGTTGTTGCATTTATTCGCGGCGACCTCGATATTGTTGAGCAAAAGCTTAAAGGAATTCTGCAGAGAGATATTGTTCCTGCGAAGGAACAGATCATTGAAGCGGCTGGTGCTGTCCCCGGCTTTACTGGCCCAGTCGGATTGAATTTATCGAAGTGCTGGCTCGTTTTCGACAAAACATTCGTAGAATCCGACAATTTAGTGGTTGGTGCTAACAAAACAGATTTTCATCTCACCAATTTTAATCTCGAGCGTGATTTTCTCTCGGGCCTCAATGACTGGCAAAAGCAACGAATCAAAACAGGTGACTTTGCTGCTGCACGTGCCGGAGATCCCTGCCCCCACTGTCAGCATGATCTTCAGGAAACCCGAGGTATAGAAATTGGAAATATTTTTCATCTGGGCACTCGCTATTCGCAGTCCATGAATTGTACATTCCTCGACCAGTCGGGGATCGCGCAAAATCATGTGATGGGATGTTATGGCATTGGCATTACGCGTCTTCTGCCAGCCATTATGGAAGAGAGTCACGACGAGCGTGGACCGATTCTTCCGATTTCGATCGCCCCCTTTGATGTGCACATTTGCGTGTTGAACAAAAAGGAAGGCGAAACTGAACAGAAAGCAATGGAGACCTACGCGGCCCTGCAAGAAGCAGGGATTGAAGTCTTACTCGATGATCGAGACGAGAAGCCTGGCTCTCAGTTTGCAGATGCCGATCTTTTCGGTATCCCTCTGCGCCTTATTTTTTCTCCAAGGAATCTGAATGAGGGCAAAGTCGAATTTAAATATCGGGACAACAGGGGCCCTGCACAACTCATCCCATTGACGGAGCTCATATCTTTTATCAAGACAGCTGTCAGCCAAGAATATGCAAGATATCGGAGAGAATAACAGACAAATGTTGCTTTGTGATTGCGTCAGTTACAACGCAACACCGAGCGTCAGTCCTAAATCAAAGCGCACAACTTTGTTGATGTCGTTCAATTGGTCGATGGCTTGGCTAACGCCTGCTTTACCCTTCACATCGCTGTTCAAATATTTTTCTTCAAATTTTGCCTGCGGGAAATTAACTCCGGCACCTGCATAAACCGACCAAGTGAATCCAAACAACGTGACATAGCGATAACCGACGTGAACAGTCGGAGCCATCAACATGAAAGTGTGCTCAGATTCTGTATTGTATGCACTGATGGATGCCTTAACCTGCCCCAAATACAGCTTTCCGCCCAGAAAGACTCCGGTTAATGACTGAGTTGGATACAAACGAATCTTGGGTGCAAGCAAAAGACTCTGCGTACTGCCTTTAACACCAAAATCTTCTGTGACAGAACGATCTGTGTAGAGAATATCAGCACCAAAATTCATCGATTCGTTTCCGCGCGCCTCAAATTCCAGACCAAAGCCTTTATTTATCAACGGTGCTGCGTTCACTTCAATAACAAACTTAGATTCCGATGCTCCTGGCATATACCTCTTACCGTACGTGGGTTGCTCACCCATCGGCGGCTTGTATTCGCCGGACTGCTGCGCAAAGGCGGACATCGCTAAAAAAGAACTCCCAACACAGACGGTAGCACTTAAAAACCGAGCAACCTTGATCACAAAAACCTCCATCTTCTCAAATTATTTTTAACTACAAATCATGAAGCTTTAAAGGCGGCACATGTATCAATAAACTTTGCAACGTAATTTGGAACCTCAGCTGAATACATAATCCGCGTGTGTCCCCGTTTTTCATCGACATGTGAAAAAAGCGCTGACGGAATTTCCAACATCAACCCTAAAGCTCTCTCAAGCGGAACTCTCTTATCGCGAGCTCCGTGAAACCAGAGCACAGGTGATTTCACATTTCTTAACACCTTCCGTGCTGCGAATGTTTCATTAACAAAACTTGCCAACTGCTGGTCGCGATCAATACCAATTCTCATTCGGACAGGGAAAACGCTCAATTGCTTTTTCAATGATGGCGGCTTTGCTCCTGATAATCCGTAATATGGAATCAAACCCAAAAAATCCTTGAACCAAGCCATGGGATTAAGCACACTCCAACGCTCACGCTTGAACGTGCCATCAGAGCAAGTATTGATGGTTGGACTCACAGCAATCACGCCAGATATGATTTTTGCACAATCTGAGCGGGATGCTGCCAGCAACCCATAGGAGGCTCCCGCCGCATGCCCCATTAAAAAACACAGTGGACCACGTCGATGCATTTCCAAGTGAGAGGCACCGAGTTCTCCATAAAGTTTCTGCAGCAAAAGAGGGAGCGAGCGAGTGGCAGTCTGCAGGTCCAAAGATGAGGCGCCCCCTGCACCATGACCATCCCAATCAACAGACAGCACATAAAGACCGCGGCGATTCAACGCATCGATCCAATGCCAATATGGATATGTCGAATCAAACCCGAGTGAATGAGAGAGAATAACTAAAACAGGTGTGCCGGGGCGAGCCTCTTTGGGCGACGCAAGCACTGCTGTTCCAACCCCGCTCGAAAGTGGAACCGAAAAATATGAAAAATCAGCTACTTTACGACAGATTTCGGGGACTTTACGATGAGACGAAAGAGCAAATGCGGCTTCGGGTATGCGCATAAGACGATCGGCAAGCCAACTGGAAACGTCTTGCATAAAGGAGGCCCCTCTCCCAACCAAATGAAAAAAGATTGAGTTCTTTGACTTCTGATTATAGCCTGCCCCGGCATTTGGACAAGCGAGCCCGCCCCGCGCCTGTCATTTTCTATGAGGAGCTCATCGCTATGACGAGATTCACACGCGATTCGACCATGAAGGAAGTTGAAACGACCTTTCAATATGCACGCGCATTGCTGCATTCTCAATTCCATTTGGGCGGATGCGCCTCCTGCGGTTTCGAACCAAACGAAACAATCGCCGAAGTTGCTAAGAAACACAGCAAAGATGAAAGTGCCATCATCAATGCTCTCAATGAAGGATATGATGACCTGCTCAATGCTGAAATTGATGTTCATGACGCAGATAATCTTCTTAAGCAAACAGATCACAACCAAATTCTTCTTGTCGATGTGCGCGAACCTTGGGAATTTGAAATCTGCCGCTTAAGTGAAAAGGCTGTTTTGCTAAACGAAAAAAACATGCCGCTCATCTTTGAACGGGGTCAGGAGGCCAAACATATACTTGTTTACTGTCACCACGGCGTCAGAAGCCTCAACGCAGCTCTTTACATGAGGCAGAATGGTCTTCCACGAGCTGTCTCCCTTAAAGGTGGTATCGATAGGTTTGCTCAACTCGTTAACACGAGTCTTCCTCGATATTAAGGCTTTTAGGCCTCAACCAAGTGGAAATTTACACAGACCATTTGGCAAGCCATTATCAAAATAAGGCAAACGCCTAACCAAGGGACTTAGCTCTCCCACTGGAACATTTGCCTCTTTCAGTCCATCATAGTTGAATCTTTCAGCCATGATGATTGCAGGGAGGCACAAATTCATGGGAACGCACCCACACGCCGGCGCTCTTATTCATTCTGCAGGAAAAACGAAACTCAACGATACAGAGCGACGTGCTCGCATTGACCAACTGGCCGCTCTCGGATTCACGCTGACTGAAATAGCACCCGAATGCGCCGAAGATTACGATTTGACAGCAGGTAAACCACTTGAGCGAGCGCTTTTATTAGCTCAAGCTCTGACACAAAGAAAATATGCGTATGTGTGGGCAGCCCGCGGCGGATTCGGAACGACAGAATTGCCAAAATATTTGGAGTCCGTTCTCCCTCCGGTGTTACCACCAAAATTATTTATTGGCTTTTCTGACAATTCGTTTCTTGGGAATTATCTTGCTGCCCGACATCCAAACTTAACCTACATTCATGCAAACCATGCCTTTGATCCGTCACTACTCGATGAAGATAATCCGGACAGCCGCATCCTCTTTGATTTAATCAACGGTCAAGTGCCGGCACCACAAGACATCACAGGTCTTGTGGTCAATGGCTCATCATTGGCAGTCAACAATCTACAAGGACCGTGCATTCCATTTAATCTCAGTCTTGCTGAAAGCTTTTCCGCCCTCAAACATGTGGCTCTACCAGATGGAATGATCCTTTTTCTTGAAGACATCAACGAGGAATTATTCCGCATCGTGCGCAAGTTTGACTCTCTCTGTCATTCAGGACTCATTGATCAATGCTCGGCTATTGTTGTTGGAAATTTCACAAATTGTCCGAAGGCGGATGGGACTTATGCCTCTGAAATTGAAATCGCTCATCTATTTTCAAGGAAGGCAAATAAACCAATTATAGTCGCCCCAGTCTTTGGTCATGCAAAAGCTCGGCTTCCACTCGTGGCTTATTCAGATACATCGATCATCTTTCAACAAGCCCCTGAAACTCCGATTCAACTCATAGATAGCTTTAAAGCTCAGGACCAATCGAACGAGCGAGCAGGCTCAAACTCATTCACAACCGCCAAAATCAGAGTATGTTTTGAGAAACGGGACAGAGAAGGCCTAGCAACAAAATTTCGCGCAGATCTTTTCATGCCTCAACCAAACTCAAGCACACGTTCGACTCGTCCAAAAATTCACTTCACAGGCGTTGGCGGCACAGGTATGGCTGCTGTTGCAGGTCTGTTTGCCTCAGATGATTTCCATATCACTGGCAGTGACAATCCTATTTACCCGCCGATGGATGCGGTCATTCGTCATATCGGCCTCGAACAAACGATCGGTTATCATTCAACGACACTGTCTAAGGTCCGACCAGACGCCGTTGTACTTGCGAATGTCATCACTCGAAGAAATGCCGAATTGAAGCCAAATCTTGAAATGGAAGCACTTTTGGACTCCGACACACTTACGATGAGTTTTCCATCGGCTCTGCGGAAATATTTCCTTCATGACTCAATCAATATTGTCGTTAGCGGGACTCACGGAAAAACATCGACAACAAGCTTGATTGCTCAAATGCTCCAGAGTTTGAACAAAAATCCGTCGCTCTTTGTCGGTGGTGCGCCAGCCAATTTTCAGTATGGTTACAAGCTTGGAAACAGAAAGTTGTTTGTCCTGGAAGGCGATGAATATGATTCTGCTCTCTTCGATAAAGGACCAAAGTTTCTGCACTACGAGCCAAAAGTAGCACTGATTAACAATATTGAATTTGACCATGCAGACATATACCCAAACGTCGAGGCTATCGAAGAAGAATTCTACAGACTCGCCTGCTTGACTCGTGATCGAAACGGAATTGTAGTTGCCAATGCTGATGATCCGCGCGTCGTTAAAGTCGTTCAGCGTTCCGCTGCTCCAGTGATTTGGTTTGGGCACTCTGCCCCACACTGGGCCTATGGGCGTTCCACAACGCTTGTCGATGGAATGAAAATTTATTGCAAGGCGCCTGGTGGAATTGAGCTTGATTTTAAAATCCAGTTATTTGGTGAGCACAACGCTATGAATGCCACCGCAGCAATGGCAACGTTGCATGCATTGGATATGCTCAGTCAGAGAGAGAACAACTCATCTCATGAGCAGCAAATCAATATGACGCAAAGTATGATTGATTCCAACCGGCCAGAAGAATCCGTCATTAAGACCTGGCAAAATGCAGCAGGAACTTTTTCTGGAGTCAAAAGGCGATTTGAATTAATCGGCCGCGTGAGAGACATTGTTATTTTTGATGATTTTGCGCACCATCCAACGGCAATCGCCACAACACTAAACGCGTTCCGCTCCTATGTATTATCCTGCAATCGAAAAGGACGGTTGATTGCTTGTTTTGATCCTCGAAATGCAACGATGAGACGCAGTGTGCTTCAGGAACAACTCACAAAAAGTTTTGCAGCAGCTGATCTCGTCATGCTTGGAAAAGTTCCTGTCGATTTGAGACTCAAGGAAGGAGAAGCGCTTGACGGCGAGCAAGTAGCACAGAAAATTGGACCAAACGCTCTCTATTTCAATGATAACGAGAAACTCCTGAAGCAATTGATTGAGATTTCAAAAGCAGGAGATACGATCGTCTTTATGTCGAGCGGTGCATTTGATGGTCTGCCACGACAGCTTCTCAAATTATTGGAGCAATCAGAATGATACAGAGGAAACAAACCTTCGACCTGTTCAAAACAGGAACAATACTCTCTGTAGCCCTGCTCATTAGTGTTTTTGGGGTTTCCTGCAAAACAATCTCTGACCGACATAAGAAAACTGGAGAATCCAGTGAATTTCAGAATTCATTGAGAGACACGTCACCTCAAAAAAACTCTGCTGATTGGGAAAGACTCATTGAACAGTTTTCTCGGGGTCCATTATCTGGCTCCGAGGCCGACCTTGCCTTTCTTATGGCAGAAAATTTTATCAACCAGAAACAACTGGAACCTGCGACAAAATTAATGCGTGCTGTCTTTAATTCTCAGCCCAGCATGGTTTCTGGACTTGAATTGATACGACTTGTCTCCTTAGGCGGAGACCTCACCGAAGGGGAGCAAATTGCCCGCAAATTGCAGGTCTTGTATGCAAAAAGTCCTGAACCGTCTTTGGCAATGGCCTACATCGCCCAACTCAAGGGAAACCGCGATGAGGCTCTCAATATCCTCGATTCGACTGCCCGACGCCATCCAAAAAATGAAGAAGTTTCCGCTCGTTACATAACCCTTTTAATGGAATCAGGAAAAAAAGCGAAAGCAAAAGAGGTTCTCCTTAAGGCAATTTCGGCCATGCCTCAATCACCTTATTTTCTCCTCAGGTTGGCCCGCATCAGAGCGGAAGAGAAAAACTACAAAGAAGCTAAAAATCTCCTTGATAAGCTGTTGCGTTTTGCACCCGATCATATTGAAGGTTGGACTCTTGCGGGCTTCATCGCTGTGCAAGAAAACAACGGCGCAGCTGCCGAAAGATATTTTCGTGAAGCATACGAGAGACAGCCTGAAAACGACACACTTGCCCGCTACTATGTCACTCAGCTTCTTCGTCTCAATAAGTACCAAGAAGCCCGTCGACTTCTCATTCGACTTGAAGCCACGACCGATGGCGATGAACAACTGGATCCCGATCTTATTTTTCAGCTAGGATATGTTCTATTCCAACTGGATGACTATACGGAAGCTAAGAAAAGATTCATAAGCCTCATTGACAAGGCCCACGATAAAAATCGCATGTATTTTTATGCAGCTCAATGTGAAGATCAGCTTAAAAACTCGAGCGCAGCGCTTGAACTCTACAAGAAAATTGAAACAACTTCTGAATTGTCGAAAGTTGCTCGGCAGCGCATTATTCAACTTACGATTGACAGCGGAAAATTTGAAGATGCAACTATTCTGCTCAGTGAATTTGCGCGATTAGCCGAAGAAAAGCCTATGGAAGACGACTATAAATTTATTGCTGGTTCATTTTCTAAAATGGCAAACTTTTCGAAGGCGCAATCTTTTTCTGAATTAGGACTACAAAGATTCCCTGACTCTGTCGATCTGCAGTATCTTAAAGCTGCGTATATTGAGCATACAATCTCACGTCAAGCTTCAATTTCTGCGTTAGAAAAGCTCATCACAAAACACCCTGACCACATCCAGTCCCTCAATCATCTTGGGTACACCTTAGGAGAGGCTAACCAGAAACTTGAGTTTGCACTTTCACTCATTCAACGCGCTGTTCAAAAGGAACCTAAAAATGGTTTCTATTTAGATTCACTGGGCTGGCTGCATTTTAAGCTAAAACACTATGCCGAAGCGGAAAAAGCTCTAAAAGCTGCTCTCGCTCTAGAGCCAGCGGAACCAGTCATTCACGAACATTTGGGTGAGCTTAAATTTGTACTAGGCGATTACAGCGCTGCGCTCAAATCGTTCGAAACTGCATCGCATCTTTTTGAGAAACAACCTAAATGGAAAATTGAATCTGATATGGAATGGTCAGCATCAAGGATACGTGTAGACAGACGTATTCAAGAAATTCGACAACGAGCTTTACCAAGGAATGACTCTTGAGTTTATGAAAAATCAGCAAATTCTGTTACCCGAATTTTTTCAGGCTCTCAGGGCAATGTCGACTTTGGACGATGTTGATTGGACGGTGGCTTCCAGACTCGCTGAAAGCTGGAAAATGTCAATTGCAGATGTCTTGTTGGAAACACACTCCTGTGATGAATCCACGATGGCCAAGGCACTCGCCCGTGCTCATGGCCTCCAATATATTTCAGGCCACCATCTGAAATGCGATTTTGCTGATGTTGATACTGAACTGTTTAGTGATTTACTCAACGTGGGTGCTGCTCCTCTGGAAAATCATCGTCTTGCCGTCTGCAATCCTTATGATGACCATCGAGGCCTACTGGGAAGCAAAATGTGCGAAAGAGAAATGGTAGTGACCGAAAGGTCACTGCTTTATGAAGCACTTCGTAAACAAAGTCTGACAAATTGGTTCTAAGGACTAAAACAGAGTCTTAAAAAAGGACATCAAGATGAAGTTCTCGGCGTTTATCGCATCTAGTCTCGATGGATTTATCGCGAGAAGCAATGGTGAGATTGATTGGCTCGAACAGGCAAACAATCTAGTTCCAGCTGGCGAAGATTGTGGGTTTGCGAATTTCTTAAACTCCGTTGACTGCGTTGTGATGGGCAGAAAATCCTTTGAAAAAGTTCTGACGTTTAAAGATTGGCCCTATTACCCAAAACAAGTGTTTGTCATGAGCAAAAAAGGCATCCAGATCCCCGAGCGTTTATCCAAAACTGTGACCGCCACAGCTCTTCAGCCACCACATCTGGAGAAGCACTTATCAGGACTAGGTTTCAAAAATATTTACGTAGATGGCGGGCAGATTATTAGCCTATTCCTCCGTTTCGGCATTCTTGATGAAATCACAATTACACGCATTCCTGTTCTCATTCACAGCGGTATTCCGCTTTTTAATAAATCGCCCGATGCAACCGAGCCTTTTTTTGATGATCTTTGGTTCGAACTGGCTGAGAATCGCTCATGGCCGTTCGGATTTATCCAAGAAGTTTGGAGGATAAAATCGAAGCCAGACTCATTGACTTGAGGGACCTTTCACTGTCTGAATGAAAAAATCTAAATCTCTCTTCAAGCATAGTCTATTTAAACAGACTTGAGACTTATTTGGCCGCAGGAGGCGGCTTTTTACTGGGACTGAGTGTCGAGAAGTTTGCATCGCGACAAGTTCGAAGAATCGCCATCGAACTCGCGCGGCATGAAACGAAAAATATCTCACAATAACAAAGATGGCCGAGGCCTAAAAAGAAAACCCCCAAGAATCGTAAGACTCTTGGGGGTTGCAATAAAAAGGCTGCACCGAGCTACTCTCCCACAGTTAAGACTGCAGTACCATTGCCGCAGGCGGGCTTGACTTCGGAGTTCGGAATGGGATCCGGTATTTCCCCGCCGCTATCAGCACAGCCAAAAC